>Ga0070734_10000468_pt1 | contig 84297 bp, 74 predicted proteins | sample Coa_R1_8_FD_66444 | JGI IMG/M metagenome (GOLD analysis project Ga0070734, IMG submission 66444) | Surface soil microbial communities from Centralia Pennsylvania, which are recovering from an underground coalmine fire - Coalmine... | ecosystem: Environmental > Terrestrial > Soil > Unclassified ...
CGTTTGAGTCGGCGCTGATTCCCGGAGCAGCCAGCGTGACCAGCGAACTGAGAGAAGATGATTGGCTCTCGAGAGGCAGCTTATCAAAGAGTGCCCGGTCCACATCCGTGTGGGATACAGGGTCGTTTTCGACCAGGTCTGCACCCCCCTCGACGGTCACCGTTGTCGCCGAGGTGCCGACTTGCAGGGTGATCTTCAACCCGACTGGTATTGCCGACCGTACGTCCACGTCCTGCGTGCCAGCCTGAAACTTAGCTGCCACCACCGTCAAGTGGTACGGATTATAGGGAATGTTGTCAAACTCAAAGTTTCCTTGAGCGTCCGTCTGCGCACTCCGGTCATAGTGGGATATGGGATTCTGAATTTCGACAATAGCCCCAACGATGGCAGCTCCGGATTGGTCCAGAACTGAGCCGCGAATAGTTCCGGATGATGACTGAGCATAGGTCAACACACCGCAACTCAAAGAAACGGTCAGGCAGGCAAGAGCCACCGAAGCAAGCTTTAGCATTCTCTGATTGTGAACAGAAGAACAGGCAACACTCAAGGAAAATCTGACGGAGGGGCCTAAATGGTCGGTGAACGATCTGGTCTCCACCATGAGCGGACAAGGCATCCGCGTACGCCCACTCCTCCACCGAGCCGAGCCAGAGGATGACGGGATGTCCGCTGATCGCTTCTTTTTCATCGCTCACAGCTAAGAGTGGACCAGTTGTTGGAAATCATTTGAAGTGAGCGACGCTGGGTGTATCTTTGGCTGAGTGGGTCGTCGGGTACATAAGAGGAAAGCTATCGTCTCACGAGGGGAAAGCATTAGAGCCTTGCTTCTAGTAACCGTTATTGCCGGCGTCCCGATCCTTGGAACCATATTAGTAACCACGTCGACGAGCGAGCCGGACTTGTCCGAACTCACCCCGATTAACGATCACGCAGGCAGTTACCTCGTTTTGAACTGGTCTGTGCTGCTACAAGATGATGCACCTTACCGTGGAAAGGCCAGTGCAGAGATAGCCGCTGGTACAGAGGTTCAGGTTCTCGGATATATGTTCGACGGCGGGCGGCCGGTCAGCAAAGGTGAATGGATGAGTGAATTCATTTTGCTGCCTGAAGCCGGAAACCTCATGCACCCCGCCCACCGGATTCGCGACCAAATGATCACCATTCACCTTGAAGGTGGACAGCGTATCCAGTTTTCACCTAGGGCCCTAACTTGGGTATGGGGCAGTTTCGGAGTCTCGCCGGAACCCTTCGTCCGTTCCAAACCTCTGTACACACTAGAGCGAGCACGAGCCAAACTCGCTGACCGGACGGATATCCAACGGTACTTCAAATAGGACGCCACTGGCGCGATCCAATCTGTTCGGACCTTCACGACCTTAATAGCTGGCGAACACTTTGGCCCTGACGCTTGCTCGCAACGAACTCTTGGTCGTTACTGAGCGTAATCAGCCATCTTTGGCTGCTGAGGGCGCTCATCTTCCGAATGTGGTCGGTATTCACCAGCGCATTTCGATGAATGCGTCGAAAGCTGGAATTCGTAAGTCGCTGCTCGAGAACTTTCAACGTTTGAGTAGCGAGGTATTTCCGCTTTGCCGTCAGGATCCAGACCATCTCCCCGTCAGCCTGGAAGGCGTAAATCTCGTCGGCACTCAGTAGAAAATATTCATCACCAATCTTTCCGACTATTCTTCGTACTCGGGGCGCAGCGGGATCGGCAATCTCCTGAATCTGTGCTATCCGTTCGACCGCCTGTTTGCCCGTAAGCCGCCTTGCACGTTCTACTGCTTCCGACAGACGGTCTTGTCCGACGGGCTTGAGAAGGTAATCGACCGCACCTGCTTCAAAAGCCTGTAAGGCATGCTCGTCGTAAGCAGTCACGATGACAATAACGGGCATGTGCGTCCCTTGCTTCAAGTGACGCACAACCTCAAGTCCACCCATTGCTGGCATCTGCAGATCCAGAAGCACAAGATCAGGTTGATGCGCGGCGATCTGCTCCAAGGCCGACGCTCCGTCGGCGGCCTCTCCGATGACCTCGACACTTTCGATAGACTCCAGATCCTCGCGGAGAACTTTCCGAGCTATCGGCTCATCGTCCACGATTAACGTTCTCAAGGGCATGTGCGACACCAATGCTCAGATGGTTTTAGCATACGAGCATTGAAGCCCTGAACGATTTCACATGAGCGGACGAAACGAATGGTGGGCGGCCTGAAGTGGGGCGTGGGCGGACATTGGCCGATTTGCTACTCCGCGCCTGCGAGGAGAAAGTCCGATCGTGGTCACTCCCGCCGACGCTTGAGCCTCGAAGGGTGCAGCTTCGCGGAGCACACTTTCAACCGCCGGCGTAACGCTGGCCGATGCCAACCTCATGGCGTGCACTCGTCAGGGTGCGGCTGAGCGGTGTGCATTTATTTCGAGACTACGGCATCCTGGACAGCGCCATCTATCTGCCGCGCTTCCTGGAGGATCAATGATCCGCGCATCCGGACCATCAACGCTATGTTCAAGCACGTCGGCTTGACTGCGCAGGAAATCACGGACCTCGGCGCTTAATGCCGAGCGAGTGGAAAGTGCCTGATATATGGCCGACGCCGGAGAAAACGTGGAACCCTGTCGCGATTGTTCGAACTTGGACGAGGATCTCCGCCTTGCCAGTGAGAGTTACGTCGGTTTGATCGTCCGGCACGACCAGATGATCCGAGACGGCAAACTGGATGACGGCGCTCTTGAGAGTGCGACCCGCAAGGCACGGCGCAAGCGGAATGCTGCTGCGCGGCTGCTGCTATCCCACCGCCGGACACATGAAGACTTTTCTTGGCCCAAAACGGCGACTGCAGGATAAAAGCACTATCGTTTCTGGCTCTTCAGGCTGAACCCGCCGCTTGCGTCAGCGACTTCGTTCTCTCTAACTCCCATTTGAGTCGCTGTAATGCAGCGAACGTCTCTTCTGCCCGAACAAACGCTTGGCTTTCCTCGCCATAGCTGACTCGCATCAGAACGCCAATGTCGTGAAGGCGGTCTTCGACAAGGGCTAGGTCGTTGCGGAGCTGGACTATTTGGTCAGTGGCAAGCGGACGTACATCGGTTGAAGTGGGCATAATGTGGCAATTATACCGCTGGCAAGGGCTGGCTCAATTAGGATGGGCGACTAACACTCCGAAGCCCAATGGCAACGCAGATTAATAGACTCCCGAGGAGCATAATGCTGGCGGGGCTGGAGATCTTCGCAACGCTATGGGCGATGGAAATCAGAGCCTGGGTCATGGCGCGTTGTACGCGCACGACACGGACCAATGTAATGTTTTTGACCGACGCCTCCTGGAACAATCGCAGGATCAACATCTTGCGAAAAGTCTGATTTAGTGGTCCCTGACTTCGCCAAGACCAGACTTTGGAAACAAAACCTAACAACTAGGAATCGCAATATCATTGACTGTGCCAACACTTGCCGGGGTGCTCGGTACGTTGGAGCAAGCCGCCGGGATAACCTGTGCGTAATCGCTCCGGCGGAATTGCCGATTTCGTGTTAGTATTTCGAATCGCCAACCGCTTCAACGGAAGGGCCTGAGCACTCCACATGCTTTACCCCTTCGCAAAGCGCGTTGCGGTGTTGCAGGGCATCGAGGGGGTTCCAGTCCGTGTGTGAGGGGCTGGTAAACATTCAGTTGCAGGTGGTGCACGTCTGGATGTCTCGCTTTTTCCTCTGCAATACCCCAACGTTAGCGATCCCCGGTGTGTTGGTCGAGCCTTACCAGGACTTCATACTGAAATGCAGGTTTAGCGCGTCCACCTGGTTAATGGGACGGCTACGACATCTTAGAGTGCGACATCGTGGAACCGAATGTCAGGCTGGACGCTTGGCACGGAGTTCAAAATGAATAACTGTGCGCACAGAGTACTGACCTTCTCCAGATCCCCCTCACGCACCGCCCTTGTCAACTCCGGGAACTCGCCAAGCCTGCCGGCAATTTTGTCGGTGGACACGAAACGGGCAACTTCGCCTACCCTAGCCGTCGGTAGTGTCAGGAACGGGTTAACGATGTTCGTGGCGGCACGCGGTCTGGGCAACGTCTGCCTGGGCGAGAGCATTCTACCGGCCTTGACATCACGATGCCGCCTCGACTATAAATGAAGACTAAAGCCACGGTGCTGTTTTCAGGTAATCCCCGCCCGAACTGTTTGTAAACGGTTCTTTCGATCAGTACGCCACTCCCAGTCGAGCCTTCAGGATTCACAACTTGGAGACTTGAAATGAAAAACGCGAGCATCACTTTGCTTGTACTTGTATCTATTGCAGCGCCAGACACAATGGCGCAATCTCCCAACCTTAGTCAGTGCGCACAGGCAGAACGCACCTACCAACGGATGCTGTTGATGGCGGACGGCGGAACAGAGCCAGAGCAGCAACGTAGGACGGCGCACCAGAAGGAACAGCAATTCTGGATGAAAACGGAGAAGTTCATCGCTTCCTGGACTGCACTTGCCCGCGAGTACAACGAGAAGGGGACGTTCAACCTCAAGAAGGCGCGGGCAGCATCCAAAGCATTCCACGATCTGGAGAAGACTGAAGGTTGGCCGAAGTAATGGCCATCAACGGCGAACCTCCGACGCTTTCCCGGTCTGCTGCGTTCCATTGCACGGTTGCACGCGCTGCGTTGTAACATTATCTAACCGTGCGGGGAGCGCCTCAACCTTGCGAGGAGAAAAAGCGATTGCGGGCAGCATACGTTGAAGCGCTAGAAAAGCTTCGGGAGGCGACAACGGTACTCCAGGTGGCGCAGTATGGACCGGAATTTCTGGACGCCCTCGAAAAAACCCAACAAGCTCGTACCAAACACGACAAAGCACGGCGGGCGCTGGAAGACCATCGCAAGATGCACGGCTGCTAGCTGCGGATCTGTCAAACAATTCTTGAACGATTAGTGGCAGCGAAGACCGCTCTGCTGGCGGCGCATCGGAAAGAGCGGACGCAGCACATGAACTAGCACGTCCGGCGGGATGATAGGAGTCCTACGAGGCAATTGAGCGAAAAGCTGGCAGGACGCTTGGCACGGATTCAAGATGAATACCTGCGCACACAGAATACTGACTGTCTCCAGATCTCCCTCCCGTACAGCCTTCGTCAATTCTGGGAACTCGCCCAACATGCCGACAACTTTGTCGGTCGAAACGAATCTCGCAACGTCCGGTTTGCGGTAGAGCGGGGATAGCGTCATCACCGGCGTGTCCTGAAATTCGGAATGACGTATTGCGTTACCAGCCATGGGCCCCTCACACCGAGATGACGGCGACCACACAGTGATATTGCCACGACTTAGTAGGCTTTGTTTTATCCTGCGCCACTATTAATCGATCTCGCAGCCCGCGCGGCGTTGCATCACTAGTGGGTCATGCCGTTTCCGACTCAGACTGCGACAGCTTGCCGAAGCGTGTTCGGTCTATTTGTTCCAGCGCTGGAAGAGTCGTTCAATGCAAAGTGCGGTGCCGCTGATGCCCGCTAAAACAATCAACAGTATCACCAACGAGTTTTGGGCCATTGTCCTTTAGCTGGCCGACATATTCGCAGCGGCAAGCCGGGAATTTGTAGCCACCCAGATGCCAGACACGCTACGGCCAGCACCAATGAACAGCCCGGCGGAACCCAAGCACACGAATGCCCGTAGCAGACTGTACTCAATGAGGTCTTGGCCGTCTTCATCGTTGACGAAATTGCGAAGCAAAGAAAGCATTGTCATTAGATCCGTCCTCCGTTGGTTTCTGTCAAACTTTAAGCTCGTGCCCAACTTCACGCCGCGACAGTACGATCAGAACAGACTGAACAGCCGTGCTCCTTGACGTGCTGCTCATAAGACAATCGTGCTCGTTTCCAAGCCATTGCGGCGGCGATAAGATCCGACCCAAACCCACGACCGGAGAAATGGTTCGACTTGTGTGCAGAGGGGGGCATGTCGGTGAGCTGCTGCTCCTGCGCCGCAACCAGGGCTTTGGTGGTCTGCGACATATATTTGTATAGCCGCTCGCGGTGTTCGCATGGCAAAGTTCTTCGGTTACTTTGAAGCATTTTGATTCTCCTGCTACTGATTCGTTTTCGTCAGCCCTTCAGCCAAAGACAGCCCAGGGGCATGGCAACCGTCCGCGCAGTTGAGTCGCCAAGTGCGGCGAGGCCGTGACCATTGATGCGCGTGTTGAAAGGCAAGCTCTTAGCTGGACGTGGCTAACAACAGATCTAACGAGAACGATATCGAGTTCTCGTAGGGTACTTTCAGCACCTGGGTGATTTGCCCCACAAATCTCCCCCCGCAGTGAGTCGTTTAACGCGTGCTGTAGATCTCGACCCTTAACCTTCGTTAGATTGCAGCTACGAATCACATGTAACCGCAATTCCTCTAATGTCTTTGCTTTGTTTGCCCAACTCCCGCACGGCAGGGCCATACCTTTTGGCAATTCGGCTGCGCTGCCTAAGCGCCATGAACGAGTGCAGTCTTAGATCCGACCCGCAGTCCGAAGCGATGCAAGGGCTCGGCCGACCAAAGAAAGCTTTCCTCCTTCGTGATCCGCTGGCTCCATTTCCACGCTGCAAGTGTGGACGTTGCTCGTGGTGCAAGGATAACGACAAGTGGGATCGTATTTTCGCGAAGTTTGCGATCCAAGAATACAGTGACTTGAGGGGCTTGTTTCAGTGCCCGCTGAGAGATATCTAGATGGAACAATTCGGAAAATCACACCACGATACGTTAATTCGTCTGGGTCGGCCGGAAGACTTCGAGGCATGTGCCCTAGCGCAAGTGAACACTCAAGACTTGGCCAACCGGATTGCGGCGGTTCTGGACGAGCGTCGAAGAATCGCAGAGGAACGGCGACAGCGTGAACGGGAGCATCTGTTGCGCCAAGCCGAACTTGTTCAGGCGGCGCATAGACGCGGCGAGCTGAAGGGTTCCAATCGCCGGGCAAGAGAACTGGATGCATTGTGTGAAGCGGTGACCTGTTCCAATGCTGCCGATGAAGCCATGCGGGAATGGGAATCTTAGGCGCGGCTGGGATTGGCGGCATAGAAAATGGGGAACCTTGTGGAAACGCGGGTATTTGATACATCAGTTGCCGTATTCAGCTTCGACGGAAGCCGTCTGGAAAGCTTCAACCGAGGCGAAGGTGTGACGAATGTCCACCGATTCGGCGCACGAGTAATTTTCGAACCAGTGAGTCCGCACCGGGTAGCAAGTACGTATGCGATGGATTGGAGCGAGTTCGAGCAGAAAACAACGATGGTGCGCCAGGCGCATGTTTGAGAAGCTCGGAGCCCGCCGGTATCTGTCCACCAGCAGCCGCGCCAATCGATGCTGAGATTTTGCGGCTGGTGCCACGAGCCGTACAACTCGCTTCTACATGCGATATGATCTGCGTGGACACCGGAGGTTTTTCCGGTCCATGGCTGCTTTGCCCTAAAAGATTGCAGCCGCCAAAAGCAGCAGCCGGAGGAAGCGTGGATGACTGAGTTCCGCCAATTAAGCGTAGCAGCCGAGCACAGAGATCTCACCTGGGCGGGGTGGTCCTTCCGCTCAAACGATCGTGGGTGGATCATATACCGCGACCCGCAGAGCGGCCGCTGGCACACGCTGCAAGAAGCGTTGGACATTTGGCATCGACGCAGAGGCGCTCAGAATGCTTGAGCCCACAAACCTCACCGCCTGAACAACTCCTCAATCGCTGGCTGAAATTGGTGGCGGCGGCGGTCCCGACAGGCCTCACGATTTGCCAAGCGGAGCACCGTGCGAAACAAAAAGGATATCAAGCGCGGGCTGTGCGTGGGCTCGCGCTGGAAAATCTATTCTGACGTACCGACTCCGGCGGTCATCGTCTTCACATTATGGTAGGCCCGGTGAAATTCGTAGCGTTCCAGACACATTTGGTACACCAGCCCGGTGGCCCTGACGTTAGCTTCCAATGCTCCTGTTAGGTCGTTTTCAGGATCGGATCTGACCGCTTCTTGCAAACGCGCAAATTGCATTCGTGTGGGCCGACATGGCACTTTCTACCTTGTTGAGCAGCTTTTTGCACTCCTCGCACCATTTCGGCGACATTGTTTTAAGTTTGTGGAAGTAGTGCAACTGGTTGGCCATTCTTCGGAATCGTCAATACCTCGATGGGGGGTTAAGGGTTGGGCCTAGAGGCATGTTTACGCCAGCCGCTTACGTCCCGCCTGCGGCGCCGCTAAACTAGGCCTGACAATAAAGCTTCGAGGGAGAGTGACTTGCCTCGGAATCATCCGCGAAGCAATTCCTTCAGCCTGGTCTTCATCGCCTGCTCATTTGGTTTCCCGGCGCTCTGAATCCACGTCTCGACCTTGCCCCATTGGACCTCGTGACGGGTGCTTGGCTGTTTGACGGCTACGCTCAAGCGGGTTGCCGGTCCAGCTGCATCGCTTGTAAACCCGCATCGCCGGAACTCCGCGATGGCCAGTGCCGCGGCTTCGTATAGGTTGCTCGCCACCACGTCCACACTGTGCCGAATGCTTTCGGTGTCGGGGAAGAAGACGTGGCAGGCGCGGGGAGTCGGCACAGGACCTCCTTGGAGAACTTGGCAACCGCAGGCGAGCTTTTTGTTCGCCGATGGCAAATTGCACCCGCGCCCTATGCAGAGCAGGTACCGGCGGGACCGACTATGAGCCAGCTATCTGGTACCGCCCGACGCCGGAATCCGCGATCAGTCCTGAGATGCTCCGCCGCAACGCTAAGGCTGCTGCCGGTTTTGGCAATGTTGCGCTTGCCCCGGCCGCCAACGCCTCCCGCGGCATATCCCCAACCATGAATCCCGAGATTGCCAAAATCGGCAAGTTGGGAAGTTCGCCTCGGATCTGCCGGGTGAGTTCTAATCCGTCGCTGTCAGGCAGGCTGAGATCGAGCACAACAAGCTCAAATCCTCAATCACACCGCAACCGATGATCCCGGCACCGTCCCTAAAAATTCGAGCGTGGTCCCACAAGTTCCCCTACAAGTCAGGCCGACCAGCTAGATATTTGAGGGGATTTATGGACGGAAACTGTTGATTTTGGCTCCTCAGGTAGGACTCGAACCTACAACCCTTCGGTTAACAGCCGTGATTTTTGCTTGTCGAGAATGCGCTACGGAGTGTTACGCAGCAATATTTTGAGTACCTTAGCAGCCTGATGTTCAACCTTGCATCGTACCCTACTGCGACAATTTGAGGCGGATTCTTACCGAGCGAGGGCACAGAATTGGGCACAAAAATCTGGGGTGAACCCTTCCATTGAGACAAACCGCCATGGGCACACTTGCTGTTTGACCCGCCCCCAGAAATGAGACAAGAGGTAAGTTGAGACCCAGCCCGTGGAGGTGGTCCAGAGCCCTGTCATTCGGGCGTTCCGTAGCCTAAAGTAACTCAATTGCGCCTCTCAATCAAACCCAGCCGTTCAGAAAGGCCCTTCGCCCTGATTTTAGGATCCGAAGGCAGATCCGCGGGCGCGTCAAGGGCGGGCGGTTTTTGCCCGGCGGCCGCGAACCCTTGACGCGCCCGTGGATCTGCTTTACCCACCATGGGCAGGGCGAAGGGCCGGCACCCGACGGTCCGGGCGAACTCTTCCGGCGTACGATCGTCCAGAGCGCTGTGTGGGCGTTTTTGATTGTAGTCGCGGCGCCAGTGTTCCAGTTTTTCTCGAGCATCGGCGAGATGGAAAAAGATTTCCCCATTCAAACATTCGCCCCGCAGGCGGCCGTTGAAACTCTCGATGTAGCCGTTCTGAACTGGGCGGCCGGGCCGGATGAAGTCGAGCTTCACCCCAGCATTGTGGGCCCAGGCGTCCATGGCTTGGCCGGCGAATTCGCCGCCGTTGTCGGTCGTGATCGACTCGGGGACGCCCCGCGTTGCCACCAGATGCTTCATTCGCTCGACAACTTTTTCGCCCGTCTGTGAACGATCCGCATACGCGCAAAGGCACTCGCGTGTGTACTGATCGATCACGGTGAGAATGCGGAACCAGCGGCCGTCCGCCAACCGATCGCTCACAAAATCCATGCTCCAGCGTTGGTTCGGCCGAGCCGCTCCGCTCAACGGAACGCGCACATGGGCGGCGCGTTTCACACGTTTCACTCTTTGTATCTGCAGACCCTCTTCCCGATACAGCCGATACACCCGCTTCGTATTCACCTGCCAGCCCTCGCGCCGCAGCAGAACCGTGAGCCGGCGATATCCGTATCGAACCCGGCTACCCGCCAGATCCCGTAAACGGATGCGCAATTCCTCCTGCCGATCGCGCCGGCTCTGATACCGGTTGATCCAACGCGTGATGCCGATCAGCCCGCAGGCGCGATTTTCGCTGAGCTGATACGCCTGGCGGACCCTGCGTACCAGTTCGCGACGCGCCGCGGGCTTTAGACCTTTTTTGATAGCACTTCCTGCAGAATGTGCTTGTCCAGCGTCAGGTCTGCCACCAAGGTCTTCAGTTTGTGATTCTCGTCGCGCAGCTGACGCAACTCGCGTAGCTCGTTCAAACCAAGACCTGCATATCGTCGCTTCCAACGGTAGAATGCCTGCGGCGACACGCCCATCTCTCGGCATATCTCGCTGGCCTTCTTGCCAGATTCGGCCTGCCGCAAGGCGTAGATGATCTGCTCTTCGCTGTGACTCTTCCTCGGCATTCGTCCTCCTTCTACTTCCGTCCAGAGGACCACATCCGGCTGCCCGTCTCAACTTTCCGGCTGTCTCATTTTCGGGTTTTGGGTCAGTTTGCTGAAATCTCATTGCCTGTCGACATCTTCTTGCTCAGAATAACTCTCGGCTGATGAAGCAGAAGCGAGCTCTGCTGGAGAGCAACTCGCCGAGGAATAGTCAGCCGGAGACTCATCGGAACGATGAGCCAGGGGGCCGTCTACGGGCGGCTCCTTGCTTTTATGCCCATCGGGCCGGTAGATCTTCCCATGCCTGAAAAAACTCAAGGTCGCGCCCTTTGAAATCGCTGCGGGGATGGCAGATTGTTCGAACTCCTCCGGCGGTTTGTAGCCGAGCGCCGAATGGAGCCGTACGCGATTGTAGTAGGTCTCGATGAACGCTCCGAGGTTCTCTCGCAGGTGATCCAGATCGCGGTATTCGTTGGCGTAGATTTCCTCTCGTTTGAGAGTCTTCATGAAGCTCTCGCAAGCTTGCGTTGTCGTACGGATTCGCCGGCCGACTCATACTGGGGATCATGCCGTGTTTTCGTAACAGGCCGACATAGGCGTCAGATGCGTACTGGACGCCGCGATCGGAATGATGCACCACACCTGGCGCCGGCTGGCGATCCGCGATGGCCTTCTCCAGCGCGGCTATCGGCAGCCGAGCGGTCAGCGTTCGATCCAGTTCCCAGCCGAGCACCTTGCGTGAAAATGCGTCCAGGATCACCGCCAGGAATACCCACTCGCGATGCAGCCGGATGTAAGTGATGTCCGCCACCCATAGCTGGTTGATGCCGGTTAGCTTCATCCGGCTGGCCAGGTTGAGATAGACCTCGAAGTCGTGATCAGAATCTGTCGTGATGACAAAGGCCTTTGGCTGCACCGCCAGGAGATTATCTTCGCGCATCAGCCGCGATACGCGCTTGTGGTTCACCAGCATTCCGCGGCGGCGCAGCTCTTTGCTAACGCGCCGGTAGCCGTAGCGCCGCTTGTGCTCGGCAAAGATCGTCTGGATCGTCGTCCGCACGGCCATATCCTCTGCCCTCGAAGCCAACAAGGACAAACTGAAACTGAAAGGGCAGCAGGACGCTGCTGGCGCTGGGGAATAGCGGAACTGCCACTGGATCGCGTCCGGTTACGTCACAATCCACGTCACCGAATTCCAGCGAACAGTCAGAACAGTCTGAAGTACAATGATCCGAACACCGGAGCCACCACATGCAGACGCCAACAAGCTGCCGCAACACTGGTATCCATCACGTCGGATTACACGCGAAAGATCCGGCTGCGTCGGCGGAATTCTACCGCGAAATGCTAGTGATCTGAGTTAGAAATTCGCTGAATAGTGGACTGGCTGTTAGCGCTGAGTAAACGCAGCTAAGGAGTCGCCCTTAACCGCAATTTGGATCGTACCATCTCCACCCGCCAAATGGACTGAGGCGGGTGAGGTCCAGAAACGCAGGTGCAGGAGCTCTCGGATTGATATTCCCCGGCGCCTGCATCCAAGACGGGCGATAAGGTGCGCGTTCCGCAACTCCAGACCAACGGCACGCGAGATGGCTTTTCTCGCATCTCCAGGCTACCTTCGTGAGTTCACTTCTCCCGCAACCATTATAGTGCAGATAACCTCCGCGCGGTTATTCAACGCATTTCTAACTCAGGACACGAGGGATGCAGATAGTTGGGGGAAGCGGTTCGGACCATCCCCTCGGAGCTAGCGCATTCTTATCCAGCCGCCCTGACGAGGAGTCGCACGAGATCGCCTTGTTCGCGAACCCCGTTTATGCCCACGTTGCCTTCAAGGTCTCCTCGCTCGCGGAACTGCGATCGTTCCACGCGCGCGTGCTGGAGAAGCAGATACCCATAAAGTTTGCCTTCAACCACGGTGTGTCCTTTGCCTTCTACTTTGCAGATCCTGATGGAAACATGATCGAGATCTACTGGCCGACGGGTGCGTTGGAATCTTACCCGCAGCCGCACGTGGAGCCGCTCGACCTCGCGCAATCCGACGACGTGCTGTTGCAGCGGGTGGTTCGGGCATCAGCATAGAGGGAGCCCCGACCCGCCACTAATGGGCTACGGCATCCGTAGCTGCCGCGATGGGGACTACGCCGCCGCTCCCACCGCTTCTCCAGCCGCACACTCCCAATGCCCATAAATTGAAGGCGATGGATATTCGGCTCCCCGAGCATTCGCAATAACCGCTGCAATACTTGGTCCGCTGTGCGAGGACTGAAGCGATGCTGAGAATCGAAGCCTCCTCCAGGTGACAATATGTCCACAATCGGGAAAACACTAGACTCTGCATACCTCCATTGGTTAACATCGCGGCTTACTAACCCTCTGCTTTCAGTAAACAACGCTCCAGTCGAACGTGGAACGTGAATTGCTCGATAACAATGGAATGGCGCTCGTAATCGTTGCAGCCGTTGCGTGCCTGGTGGTCGGGGCGTTTCATATTCTTTTCACGCGGCTACTGTCGCTGCAAAATACCGTCTTCTCTCCCTCCGACATCCTCAAAGAACCCTTCTCGATGGAACGGTATCGTGCGATGGATCGGCTGCTCGACTCTGCTGATGAGAGTTTTCTGGCGGCGCATCCTGGTTGCACCCAGCGAATGATAAGGCGATTCAGAAGAGCGCGGGTTCACATCTTCAGAAACTACATGAAATTGCTCTCCGAGGACTTCAACCGAATCTGCCGACGGATCAAATTACAGGCTATTAATGCTGCGGTGGATCGTTCCGATCTGGCTGCTCTGATGATGAAGGAACAGTTCCGGTTTTGTCGGAATATGTTGTACGTCGAGTTCAGGCTGGCGATTTACACCACCGGCTGGACGGGTGTCGATGCCAGCGGATTGATTGCCCCGTTGAATGCGATGCGGGACAACCTGCGCACGCTGGCGGCAGTTGTAGAGCCATCGGCGGCTTAGTGTATTCTGACGATTCTAACTCTGCTGGGGACTTTTCCCGTTCGATTTCAAATAGAGTTAGACTCGTTCAGCTTTGGAGCCGCAACGCCACCGCTGTTAAAAGGGGGTAAGATTCCTCTCCAAATCCTTGTGATTGTGGCAAGGTCAGAACCACCGATTCTAGCCGATCTCAAGCCGGAAGCGGCATATTGGTACGCGGACGACAGCAGCAACCGGTCGGGCTCCATCGTGTTCGACCTGAAGGACCCGTCAGAGATCCCGGCGGTGGCTGAGCCCTTGGTTTCTCGCGTTCAAAGCACGAGTCTCTTTGCGGCCGATCATGAACACACAAGATCTTGGCCAAGGCCGGGTCAGCGCTTGGCAAGGCCGCTAAACAACGGAAAGTAGACTACATCTGCAACTCGTGAACGACTACTGATCGCAATTCGGCACGATGGCAAGGTTCCATCTGTGGTAGCATCAAGGCCCATCGCTGATCGAAGGGGATGCTGTTTGGGCGATCGGCGTGTTGCATTTTCCACCAGGCGGACGCCGTAAACGGCGACGAATCGGCACCACTGGCTCACAAACGGCGTTTTCCGACACGTCAACCCAATCTCAAAGGGAGAATCAAACATGCGAAGTCCATTCAGCCGAGCTCTGGTCGTTTTGGCAATCACCGCCGTGGCCGCTTTGGGAGCCGACAATTCCATTGGCACCTGGAAGGTCAATACAACAAAGTCCAAGTACACACCGGCGCCGTTTCCGGTGAAGAGCCTGACATCGGTGCGGGAAGAGGCACCAGGCGGCGTGAAGGTCACTAATACCGGAGAAAGGACGGATGGCACCGCAGTCAACGCCACATATACGGCAAAATACGATGGCTCTGCGACTGCCGTCACAGGCTCGGGATCACCGTATGACAGCATCTCGGTCAAGCAGGTAAACGCCAATACACTTACTTACGAAGCCAAGCAGACGAACGGAAAGTATCACGCCAGTGGACGCACGGTGATTTCGAAGGACGGCAAGACCATGACCTCAACGGCCAAAGGGATGGATGCCAATGGAAAGGCGATGACGCTGAAGCTGGTTTACGACAAGCAGTAGCTAAAGGGGGGCGAGTCGAGGCATGGGGTCCAAAAACAACCACTTCTGGCACCCTACAAAACGGCTTCTGCGGGAACTGATACTGCGGGATTTGCGAGTTGAATTTCCCCGATGTTTTGGCCCCCTTCAAAACCCGCCTCACGTTCGAGCGTGGCACTCCGGTAGCCTGCGAGATCGCTTTGTAACCTGACCCGTCAGCGCGTAGCCGGTAGATTCTCTGCTCAACATCGTTTGCTACCTCGCGGGGCCTGCCGATTTCTTTACCCTGTGCCCTAGCCCTCGCCTGACCGAGCCGCACATTCTCGCTGCGCTCCTCGTTTTCCATTTCACCATACCAGGCTTGGATAGCCCAAAGCAGACGGCCCATTGCGGTATTGACTGGGCCGGTTTGCGATTTGACCGGCACAATGGTAACGCCCAGGTCGGCCAGTTCGTAGACGGTGGAGATCCTCCCTCCACGCGACCGCTGGAGCAGCGGAGGGTACTCGCACAGTTGGTGAGCCCGCTTCTGAGCCGTCTCACTGCGCGCCTCGGGATCAAACTGCCGTTCGTTGAATACGTCACGGTCCTCTACGCCCAGGTTGCCCAGATAATACCGGTCCAGTCCGGCACCGCGGTCGGCCCGTAGCCGGCGCACCGCCATCAGCGCCTTCAGCACGACTCCAAACGCGTGCGGCCGCGGCATCTCAGGATTCTCGGATATCCCCTCGCAGGCAAGCTGGATGTATTGGGCCAGGAAAATCCATTCCGCTCGGGACAGCGCCTGTTTCATCTCCCACTTCTTGCGAATGGCCCACAGAGAATCGGTCGGGTCCTGTTGCAATTCTGCCACTTCGAGCCGAAAATCAAGGCGGTCGTCCTTGGCGGATTCCAGCAGGATCCTGGCCACGTCCGACAGGGACACCGACTCCCCGCGGTTGCTCGAGATCACGTGCTGGGAACGTTCGAGAAAGTTGCGAAGTGCTTCTGAAATACGAATGGAGAGGGTCTGTTGCTGGGGTTTCTCTTTGGTTCTCGTCGAATTCATTGCAAGATACCGCCTTTCGTTTCGGCTCCGATATTGCAGACCTTCAAGAGAAGAGTCCGTCTCGGACCGTGAAGCGACAGCGAGCAGCGGCCCGAGGCGCCTAATCGCCGCGGGTTGGTCATGTCCCTCACGGACGTTCGTTTCACATCAACGCCGGCCGCGAGACCCATGGTCCACCTCGATCTCGACTTTCCTGGCGCGGTCCCTGCGCACTTCCTCAGCAGCGTGAGCAAGCGCAGACTGATACCGTCCCAACCATCCGTTCCAGCCACTTTCGACGGGGATAATGTCGTGCTTCATCAGCCGTTGTGCGCCCTCGAGAAAGTGGCGCTTATTCTGGAGTAGCTTTTCGGCATCGCCCAGGTCGTCTACTTTTAGTGTGGGGCGGCCATCTTCGGCAGACATTCTGCGCAAGCGAATGAAAGAGTTCGTCCGGAGCTTGCCGAGGCTTCGCGCATAGTGGATTTCGGGCGTGTAGTAAATGTGGTGAAGTCTGCCGTCGGTCCCTTCGAGCAACAGGTAGATCCCGCCGGCTTCCCGGCCCGCTTCCTCTTCTCCGTGCAGGACGACGCGGCCCTCAAGCAACGTCAGTTTTCGCAGGTCCTCGACGACCAGTTGGAGCCTTTCATCGGAGAGGATGGCGCCATGCACTGCCAGCATCTTCTGCCGGTCATTGGCACGCTGCATGGCTCGTAAAATGCTTTCGAAATCGCAGCGGACACGCCAGGAGTCGGCATCACCTGTCTCCGCCAAGCCCATGTCTTTCAGTGTCAAAAGACGCGCCGCGATATGGTGTGCCACACTCTTTGGAAAGCCTTGGGGATGGGGATCGTTCGGGTTTATGTGGATCGTGAAGTGAGCAGACGCGTCATCGTCTCCAGGTACCCGTCGTGCATCGTTACTTCGATTGATCATTCGGTCGAGCGACGTGTACCGAAATTGACTGACCTCACGCCGATAGGCCGCGTTGGCATCCAGCGAGGTTCGATACCCCAGTTGCCTGGTGCACAGGTCCTCGGCCACAGCCCGGATTCCATGCTTTACGTAATCCCGACCCAGCATGAGAGCCGAACCATCGGCTCTTCTCCCTCGCAAAGCGACATGAACATGGAGATGCCCGGTATTGAAGTGGGAGACGGCCATCCACTCGAGACGCGTCGCTAAGTCTCCTTCCATCCTCTTCATCAGGTCGCGGGTTAATCGTTCCAGATTCACCCGATCGCCAAATTCCGGCGAGATGATGAATTTAAACAGGCGCTTATCACCTGACTTCTGCCACTCGTCCAGCGTGGCCACCAGGTCCTTGGTTTGTTCGCCTTGGTTGAAAGCCCCGCGCCCGTCGTCGTTCCGGGTGGCGGCTTCCCGCATTAGGTACCGGCCGTGGGCTTTCCATTGGCCGTGGGTCTTGTTTTGGGAGTAAATGATACGAACCGCACATCGTTGTCGGTAGGGCCTGCGCGGGCGGCCCGAGGACCTCGACGATCCATCCCGGCGAGCCCTCCTGGACATGCGAGCAAAGTAAAGGACCTGCTTGAATGCCAGAGACCAAGCCCGCGGCTCGTCGGAGCACGCCCGCCGTGGCCTCCGCGGATAGAGGCGAAACTCCCGGTTGTCCATTTTCACTGGATGCGATCCACCAGTTCGGCCAACGCGGCGCGGGAATCTCCAGCCATGCTCATGCCCACGTTCTTGATGAAGCGCTCGTATCGAGCCTTGGCGCGCGCCACCGCTTGGGCATAGGCTTCACCGGATGGTTCCGGCAGGCAGGTCAACAGAGTCTTTGTTAACGAGTCTACGAACGCGAACAGCGCCTGCTGGCCGGTGGACATCTTTCGCATTTCCTGGGCCAGGCGGTCGACGGTGGCGACGATGCGCTCCTCCGATTCGTCGAAGACCGGTTTTCTACTAGTGAGTTCATTTTCAATAGCTGTCCGGATGAAGGCGCTGGGGGAGGAGAATCCTTTCTCCCTGGCAGCGGCGTCCAGCTTCTGCGCCAAGTTTTCGGTCAGTTTCACGCCTCGGTAAACAGTCAGGTTTGCCATGCGTTTTACCCCTTCACTAATAAAGGGGGTGGGAAAGGCACTTCGTGACAGCTGGGACCAAAAAAATTAGCGGTTGAACAGGTGTTTAACGTCGGTGCCGCCTTGTTGAACCGAGTAACGCATTGAAGCAACGAAACATCGGCACCGGAGCGCACCTAGATGTTTGACCCTTTATGTTCCACTACCCGTTTTTTGGGTCATTATTTGCCTTTCCACAGTGGCCGGCCTTCTTGATTTGTTGCGAATCGTCGCGAAATGTATGCAAAATGTCGCGCTTTGTTGCACCTCCATGACTTTGTTGCAATCCGTTGCATTTCGTCGCGATCTGTCGCGTTCTGACGCATGGTCCACATTTTTCTTTGCGATGCTGTCACGAACTGGCTTTCCCACCCCTTTATAGGTAGAGGGGCGAGAATTACACGACTGAACAGCATGGAAGCCGCAATGAGGCGTGGAGAGTCAACGTGAGTTCGTCCGCACCAACCTCGTGTCGGCTTGGGCATATTTCGCCGACGGATAGTCCGGCGGTGGATACAAGAGACGCTCCGCACCAGGACGACGCTCTCGAACGGCACTTCTCAATTCAAGAAATCGCCGAGCTATGGGGTCTTTGCGAGAACTCAGTCCGAGAACTCTTCAAGACGGAGCCGGGTGTCGTCCGAATTCAACGTCCGAAGTCTCGCTTCAAGCGGGCATACACCACGATTAGAATCCCAAGGAGCGTCTTGGAGCGCGTTCACCGTAGGATGTCGTTTGTGGCTTGAGTGTTCGGAGTCTGCAGGACAACCTACAGACGATCCTGGTCCTCGGGTTCCACGTCGGGAATTTCTTCCAATGCTCGCTCGAACTCTTCCCTATTGAAGAGCGTGGAACGGGACTCGATGTACTCGCGGCTGGCCAGGCGATTTGCAAGCACTGCGGACACGAATTCTTCAACGGAGACGTGGTCCTTGGCTGCAAGCTCAGCAGCCCTGTTGTACAAATCCTCGGGTACGGCGATACTCTTGCTCATATCCCCTCTACTATTGTCCGCAAAAACTGGCGTGGCGTCAGCACCTGAATTCCAAATCTCTCAACACCTACAAAATGGCGAACGTTGTGAGTGACAATTGCATGCGCCCGGCCGGCTACGGCTAGTTCCAGGAGGAATTCGTCGCTGGGGTCTGGGAGAAACGGCCGCAGCCGGAAGTGAATATCAGTCTCGCGGCCGAAGAAACAGAAGGCGCGGATGATGGCTTCGACCGTTGCGTCGGGAATCTTAAGCAGTTGTGCTTGACGCTTTCCGACGGCCTCGTACTCGAGAATCAGTGGTACTGAAATCAAGGGTACCCACCCCTGGCCGATCCTGCGGAGGATCGCGAAGGAAGCTCCGCGTCGGGACCGAAGCGCCGAGATGACCACGTTCGTGTCGAGGACGACGACTTCCATGGCGTGTGTTAGCCGTTACTTGGCCTTCGCCCTGCCGCCCTCGATCACGCCGAATGTCTCCCAGGTCTTGGCCACATGGGCTTTGAGGATTTCCTGCCGGGCCTGGACCCAGGAGGCGTAGTGCTTCTCCGTGATCCGCACGCTGCTGTGACCGAGGAGAACGGACACCTCCTCCATCGGTACTCCCTTCTTGAGCAGTTCTACCGCAAATGTGTGCCGGAATCGGTGCGGGTGGCCGCCCCGGACTTTAGCCGTGATGAAGACTTGGGCCAGCTTGCGGCGCCAGAGATCGCTCGCCGTCTCCATGCGGAGGGACTCTGGACCGGTAAACAGATACCGGCCGTGCCGAACTTGGATCGCCCTGACCAGGCTCATCACGAAGGCAGGAAGCGGTACATAAACGTGCGTGCCGCTTTTCTGCGTGTAGAGGAAGAGATCGTTCTCTTTGAAGCGTTCGAGCGTGAGCATCGAGGCATCGCCGATGCGCAGCCCGGAATACCGGAGCACTAGTACGAACGCGAGCAAGTCGTCATTCGTACAACCCTGGGGTCGAACTTCCCGGCAAGCCTTCACAATACGTTCCATCTCGGCAGGCTCGAACGGAAGCTTTTGAGTGTCACGGATATTCGCCGGTCCACGGACGAGTTTCGCCGGATTCGCACCGATCCAGTCGTTCTCGCTGGCGAATCGGAAGAATGCCTTGACCCGTTCGAGCTTCTTCAGCGCCGTCCGCGGGCTGAGCTTCCAGGAATCACGGAAGTCCCGGAGCGCCTCTCCGTCGAGCTGCTTCAGGTACAGAAATCCTTGGTTTGCGGCGAACTCCTCCAAATGACGCAGCATCAAGCGATATTTGCGAAGAGTGGACTCGCCGAGCCGCCGCCCCAACTCCGCGTCTTTGAGGAATCGCTCCTTTGCCTCAACGATTGTGATCGGTTGCGCCTGCACCTCCTCGGGCAATGGGTCCCACGAACCCCGTGCTTCCGCCTCGGCAACCTGCTTCTGCGCCCTCTGCCAATTCGAGGTGTGTAGACTCTTTCGGAGGAAACGGTCGCCACACTTGCCCTCTACGTGGATCGGACAGGAGCAACGACGGTAGGTTCGGTCGTGCTTGGATTTCTTCCCGGAGCAGCGCGGCCCGTGGAGGCGGAAGATGCTCAGCACCCGTCTATTCTACCGGAACGAGGCACGAATTTATTACGAATTTTTGAAAGGTCTCTCGTAAGATATTGATTAAGAAGGAGATAGTCTGGCGGTGAGGGTGGGATTCGAACCCACGGAACCCGTAAAGGCTCAACGGTTTTCGAGACCGCCCGATTCAACCACTCTCGCACCTCACCGTACCCCTATCCTAGCATTGCACAAGTACTTGCGAGATCGGAAGAAGTGGATGTGCCGGGTCGCAGGGGTCAATTTGGCGGTTCGCTGTGGATCAGTTTTTGGGCTACGTGCTGAGCGATCCGGCTGGCGTTGGCCATCAGGGTAAGGGTCAAACCCTTTGCGGGAAGGTAAGCAAAGGCGGCGCCATCCACTACATACACTCCCCGGGTTCCGCGGAGCCGCCCGGACGGGTCTGTCGTCAACGGCCTGTCTTCCTCGGAAAACGGCAGGAGACTGGCATAGTGCACGCTTGAGCCGTCGATCGGTTGCACCGTTCGCAAGGGCAGGCATCCCAGTTCGCGCATCATGTGACGAAACGTCTTCAGTGCCTGATGTACCCGGCGTTTTGTGTCATCCGAAGTCTGATAAGAAATTTCCAGTCTATCCGGTGCGCCCGCCGGCCCGCGACGCAGTACGCAACAGTTCGCCGATTCCTGATATGCCTCAAACTGAATCACCCACACCACCATGCTGCTGTAAAGCCCGCGCATGATTTGCAGCGCGTGACGATAGGCTAGAGGAGATTCCTTGAGCAAACGAAACAGCAGCAGCGAGCGGCACGAATAAAGCTGCGCCTGCGCCAGATGTTCGCCGTCTCCAGTCGGATTATAGATAGCTGTTAATTGCGCGAGGCTGTGACACCGGTCCCGATGCGCAGCGCCCAGATTCCGGTAGTGAAGACACGGCACGTAATAGTGCGGATTGCAAGTAATCGGCACCGGAACGTTGTACTGCCCGAACGAGCGTAGAACAATCTTGCCGGTCCCAAGGGCTCCCGCGGCGAGCAACAACCGGTGCGTCTCGATCGTGCTGCGGACGCCGGTTTTCAGATCCCTCACTTGAACCCGCACGCAGTCATTGTGCTCGGAAAAACTTTCCACCAGACACGAATCAACGTATGAGAAGCTGGGAAATTCGTGGAGTTGCCGCAACGTGCAGGCCGGCCGATAGACGCTCTCCCCCGCATTGGACCAGAAATCCATATCGTGGTAAGCCTGTGCGCGACGATCACCGTGCGGTTTGGTGAGCACCGCCATCAGCGACTTCCCGACGCACATACCCGCCCGTTGCAGCTTGTCGCGCTTTTTTTCGTAAGCGGCGAAGACTTTTTCCGCATTGTGGTCCAATTCCAACGGCGGGAGCAAAGAATGGAGTCTGCCTCGCACCGTATCCAAATCGTCTTGGTTTCCGCAGACTCCGATGCGCTGCGCTATGGCCTCATAATGCGGGCCGATCTCGTGAGGGCTTAATCCAGCCTTCACTAGTTCGCGATCTAAGAAGGGAAAGGCGACTCCGCCCCATGCCCCCCCTAGCCCGCCAGCGGCAAAACTCTGCAGCGCCTCAAAAGACCGGCTGGCAATAGGCGATAGACTTTCCGCATTCTCGAATATGTACCGTCTGGGCGGCGTTAATTGAGGCCCGGTTCCTAATCGGCCCAGGGGTACACCTTCGAACTGCTCGCCCAGGAAATAACGGTGCTGGTCTGGATCGCTCCGCCGAATCTGCACGAACGGCTGGTCGGGGATGAGATTCTCGTACTTCCGGTCGCGCACTCCAACGTCCAGCATGAGCACAGGAATCTGGCGCTCTGCAATCGCATAAGCCGCATGCACGGCGCTCGCGCCGGAGCCAACCACGATCACCTCTGGCGCCGCCGCACTCATGAACGGGTCGCAATCCAGAGGATCGGGATTCCGAGCGCAGCCTTGGCGGCGGCGCAAGTGCCGCTCCAAATGAGCGTTCCACACAAGCGCACCGGCGTTTGCTGGCTGCCGAGGAAATAATCGGAATATAGCGGCGTCGTTTCCAGAATGGCCGTCATCAGAAGAAGACTGCTGCGAAGAGGCGACTCGGGATGAAAGAATCCCGCCGCGGCATCAAGGAATGGCAGCGCTGAAGGGTGGCGTGTGACAAAGGCCAATTCGTCCCGGCGACGAGGCGTGCCGGCAAATAAGATTCGATTGGCTGCCACGTACCGGGCAATTAATTCGTCCGGGGGGCTTTCATCGATCAGGTAGCGGGTCAGGAGCTTGCATTCATCCGTCAGTTCCGCGTCGGTCGGCGCGCCAATGCGGCCGGCACCCCAAGCAGATGGCACCTCCGTGAGCCTGATGCCGGTAGCGAAGTCAATCGGTTCCCATGCAAAGTCATTCCGGGCGGAATTTATGTCAATGTGGGTGTCTTGATTGGATCCCAATACGTTGCTCACGGTAATCGGAGGGTTAGCCGTCAGTGCGCTGAGTGTGCGTGCTGCCAGCAAAGCAATTTCGAAAGGTATGTGGAATTTCCTCCGTTTTATTCCGATATGGAGCGCCACGCGATCTATTAGTTCATCGAAGGACATAAGGTCCGGGCCTCCGATGTCATATTTCTTTCCAATTGAATGGTCGAGCTCGATCGAGCGGCAGATCGCTTCGGCCACGTCGCCGACGTACACAGGAGCGGAGACCCAGCACCCGTCTCCGAGGATGGGGACAACTGGAAGCTTCCGAATCATCTGCGCCACCGTGCCAAAAACACCTGCCATTTGCTCGCCGTAAACGATGCTAGGCAGCAGCGTGGTCACTGCCAATCCGGATTCGTCGAAGATTTTATCCGCTTGACTCTTAGTACGCCCGTACGTGCCTTTCCGCGCGATCTTTACCGACTGCGTGCTGACGTTGATGAGGCGGTGGCAACCAGCTGCACGGCAAGCGTCCACTAGATGCTGGGCACCGCCCACATTAACGTCTTCACTCCACTTCTCATCACTTTTCGCGGCAGCCAGATGGACGACTACATCCGTGCCCCCGACGGCCTTTGCCAGCGCCGCTCGATTCCGGATGTCGGCATCCACTAATTCCAGGTTTTGATCAGCCGGCCATAGCCCTACGGCAGCCGCGCGCAGCATCGCCCTGACTTTCCAGCCGCGCCGGAGAAGTTGCGCCACGACCGCTCTCCCGATAAAGCCACCGGCCCCGGTAACGAGGATTCGATGCGGCGTATCTATGTGTTGACAGACCCGGGACACACTCTCCATGGCAGAATTGGCAACACTCATCCTAACCCACCATCCGGCGCACGAGAATTGGCGCCCACAAACCTTTTTGACCACTGGCAACATCTGGTACTTCTAGTACCATTGCCAAACCACGGATTTCTAAAGATGTATCGGGAAATAGACCTCAGCCGCTCTCCCGGTTCTAAGTATTCCATGTATTATGGCCCTACTTGCGGGTGGCACAGTTGCGCGAGATTTGTCGCCGGTGTTAGCAACATGGTCTTCTTCTCAGTGACTTGGATTCGTGGAAATCCTGGATGCTCTCTCATTTAGCCCACCGTCTTTATCCTGTTTTTGTTCGTTAGTTGAGAGAAAGAAGATTACAATGAATCCACTTTGCAAGCGGCCGGTGATCACAATGGAGCGCCTAGACGAACGACCCGAGTCCGAGACCTTGGATGTGTCTGTGGTTATGCCATGCCTCAACGAATCTGAAACCCTTGCCACGTGTATCGCCAAAGCCAAGTCTGCCTTGGATAAGCTGGGGGTTCGCGGCGAAGTACTGATTGCCGATAACGGAAGCAAGGATGGATCGGTCGAAATAGCGGAAAGCATGGGAGCGCGCGTGGTGAAGGTGGCGGCCAGGGGCTACGGGAGTGCCCTCCGCGGCGGTATTCGAGCGGCACGAGGCGAGTTCGTCATCATGGGAGATGCGGATGATAGCTACGACTTCACCGCGATTGCCCCGTTCATCGAGAAACTGCGCGGAGGATTCGACGTGGTCATGGGCAATCGTTTCAAAGGCGGAATCGCGCCGGGGGCCATGCCGTTTCTGCACAAGTACCTTGGGAATCCGGTCTTGACCGGTATTGGGAGGCTGTTCTTCGGCAGTCATTGTGGAGATTTTCATTGCGGCTTGCGGGCGTTCCGGAAGGATGCGATCGAAGCGTTGGGATTGCGAACAACGGGCATGGAGTTTGCCAGTGAAATGATTGTCAAGTCAACCTTGTTCGGCCTGCGAGTGGCAGAGGTCCCGACAACTCTCTCACCCGATGGACGGAGTACCGCGCCGCACTTGCGCACATGGCGAGACGGATGGCGGCATCTAAGGTTCCTTCTCCTCTATAGCCCCCGCTGGCTGTTTCTTTATCCGGGAATAGGGCTCTGCATCGCGGGACTGCTGCTGACGCTGTGGCTTTTGCCGGGTCCCCGAATGGTTGGGCAAGTCAAACTCGACTTTCATACTCTTTTGTTCGGTGCGATGGCGGTTTTGATCGGTTTCCAATCAATCACCTTTGCCACTTTCAGCAAGATCTTTGCAATCAGCGAAGGGTTGGCTCCAGAAGATGAGCGGCTCAACCGTTTGTTTCCCTACATCACCCTCGAGGTCGGGCTCGCCTTTGGCGGGCTTCTGGCAGCAGCGGGTATTGGTTTATGGATCTTTGGCTTAACATATTGGAAAAGCCGGCATTTCGGCCTGTTGGATCCGGAAAAGACCTTGCGCATCGTCATCCCCGGTTTCATTTCGCTGACTCTAGGTATCCAGACGATTTTGTGCAGCTTCTTCCTGAGCGTACTCGGCCTAGCTCGCGATTGAAAAGCCGCCATCCCGGACGAGCCACGAAATTAATTCGCAGCGTTCGAGCTTGGCATTCTGCGGCGCCGTTCCGGACCTGCACGGGGGGAATATTAAAATATGGATTCTTCGCGCCTGACCGGCGGCATTAACCGGTAACTCTCATGGCTTTGCTTGCGGTGCTGCCACTAATTGCCTACGGGCTGCTCCTGATGCTTTTGCGAAGAAAAGGTCAGGGGTGGCGCGAGTCCGTCCTATTCGCCTCCATACCATGGGCCTTATTTCTGGCATGGGCCACGGAAGTCCTGAGTGCCTTTCACCAGGTCACGCGAGCCGCTGCAACCGGCCTATGGATGTTCTTCATCGTGGCGTGTTTGATCCTCGTTGTCCGGAGCGCTCCTCGAGGTCACAAAGCTTTAACCAAATTTCAAATTCCACCAGAAGTGGTGAAGTCGCGCTGGTCAGTCTGGCTGCCGATCGCCGGTATCGCAATCATCGTTGCACTGGTTGGGCTCACGGCGCTGGTGTGCGCTCCGAACAATTGGGACGCGATGGAATATCATCTTCCTCGTGTTTTCGAGTGGATGAACTATCAGAGCGTCGGACTCTATCCTACGATCGATCGCCAACAATTAGATATGCCGCCATGGGCTGAATATGCCATGCTGCACTTCGATCTGTTGTTCGGCGGAGACCGGCTAGTGAATTTGGTTCAATGGTTCGCATTTCTTGGCTGCATTCTGGGGGTCTCGCTTATTGCGAAGGAGCTGGGCTCGGGTTCTGACGGCCAGATCTTTGCTGCCGTCTTGGGCGCCACCATCCCTTCCGCGGTGCTGGGTGCATCCGGACCCAAAAACGATCAGGCTCTGTCATTCTGGATTGTGTTGGCTGTTGTTCTTCTTCTGCGGTGGCGCAGCCATTCGGATTGGTGGCACGCCCTGGCGATCGGCGCCAGTGCAGGTTTGGCCCTGTTTACGAAAGGCAGCACCTTGGCTTTTCTGCCGCCTTTCGTCGTGTGCGCCTGGTTTATGTGGGACCGGCGCGCGCGCTTGCGCTTTCTGGCTCGTTCGCCGGTTATGGCGATAATCGGCCTGGTCCTAATCGTCCCACTCTGGTACCGGAACTATACCTTCAGCGGTTCTGTGCTCGGGCTGCCATATTTCGACGGTGCCGGACCTGAGAAAGCGCGCATGTTTGCCAATGACCACATCACCGTAACGCGGACCGCGGCCGCAATCATTAGAAACATTACATTGCATTTGGGTGTGCCAAACGCCCGTGTGAATGAGTGGACCACGCGAATCGCGTCCAGCCTGATTTGGAAATTGGGGGTTGACCCTAATGATCCAGGTCAAATCGTGGGGTCGCAGGCCGGCTATGTGCCGAATTTTGCCGTTAAGTCCGGTGGACGCAATGAAGTGTTAGCCGGGGATCCTGTCCATCTCTTTCTGTTTCTCGCGGCTGCCTGCTATTACCTGGCCAAGCGGCGACAGTTCGACTGCAGTGCGGGTTTCCTGCTGGCTGGAATTGTAGGTGCTTTCTGTCTGTTTTCTGCGTTGCTTCGCTGGGGGCCTTGGAACGGACGCTATCATTTGGTTCTTTTCTTCGTGGCGGCAGCCTGGATTGGGGCAACATTCACGCAAATCGCTTCTGCCAGAACCGTTGCGGTCATCACGTACTTCCTGCTCTTACTCTCCATTCCATTTGCGCTGATGAACAGCTCACGACCGCTAATTCCCTTCCAAGACCAGCCTAGTATCTTCAAGGTGTCACGCGACCAGACGTACTTTATGGATGCACATCTCAATATGTCGGGCGCTTTCATCTCTGCGGCACATTTTGTTCAAGCTCAAAATTGCGATGCAATCGGGCTTGACGCGAATTTGTTACGCTTCGAGTACCCGATACTCGCGCTAGTCAGCGCTGATGGGAAGCCCCGGGATATCAGCTACACATCTGTAGCGAATTCTACTGCACGGTTCAAATCAGCGAATACACGAGACGCATGCTTAGTAATTTGTCTTGGATGTGTGAATGCAGCCGATAAGCGGGAAGAGTATCATGCACGTACCGATCGGATAAATACGTTTGGTGATGAAGTCGTCGTCTTTCAAACCGGAGCACAGCTTAAGTAGAACCTGGTGAGCCTGTCGACTCGCGGGTGCTTCCGAAATATTTAATAGGCGGCTACGCCGCTCAACCCATCAGGCATTCATCGCGAACCTCGACTTCGGCGGCATCGGCCGCAGGGGCTTCGGGGGCGAAGACGGTTCGCCCGGCGAGGGCGGCGGCGATCAGGGCCAGGGCCCCTAAAACGAACGCCGCGGAATAGCCAAAATGTTTCGCGACAGCTCCGGCGACAAATGAACTGATACCCACGAACAGATCGACAAACGCGCTTAGGACTCCAACGGCAGAGCCGCGCTCGCCGCTTGGAATCTTTTGCAGAATGCGAGCGGCGGTGGATGACCAGGGGAAGGAAAATCCAAAACCGAGCATGCCCGCCGCGGCGACCGCTAGGGCAGGCGAGGGACCAGTAGCCAGGACGGAAAGTCCGATCGCCATGGCGATGAGGCCGCCGTAATAGGTGATGGACGGGTGGATGCGATCGGGCAAGCCGCCAAGGAAGAAGCGGGAGAATAAGATGAGCATCGCGTAGGCGGAGAACGCGGCCGGACCGGAATTGCCGAATCGCGCCAGGTGAAGCACGAGAAACCCGGTGATGACCGGGTAATGGACGTTGACGAATCCGACCGCAAGGCCAGACGGCACGAGCACGGGCGGGATCCAGCGGCGCGAGCCGTTATGCGGCGATGGCACGTAGTGTTCGGGCACCCATACGAGGATGGCAAAAGCCAGCACGGCCGCGATGACCTGAGTAACAGCGGCCCGCTCAAAGGATCCGAGCCATTGGCCGAGAGCCGGCCCGCTGGAAATGCCACCCCAAATGCCGCTGCTGACGTAACCGAGCGCCTGGCCGCTCCGCTGGATACCGGCAATTTCGACGGCCCAGGCGGCCGCACCGGTGTAGAGGCAGGCTTCGCCGAAACCCTGAAGAATGCGCCCTAGATACATACCGCCGAGTCCGAGCGGCACGAGGTAGGCCAGCCCGGCGAGCGAACAGCTTACGAGTCCGGCAAGAAAGGCGATCTTGCGGCCACGGCGATCGGCAAGAGGGCCTGAAATGAAGCGGCTGGCCAGCGCTACGAACGAAAAGATTCCGATAACGAAACCAACCGTTTGGTCGGAGCCGCCAAGGTCGTGGCGAACATGCGGGCCGAGGGCGGGTAACGCCGTGCCGATACCAAGAAATCCAAGGAAAGTTGCCCCGATCAGCGCCCAGAACCCGGCGCCCAGGGGCGGGCGTGACACCATCTTCATTTATTGTACTTGGATTACGAGGCAGAAACGGGATGAAACGGTAAACCGAAGTGCGGCAGAACGTCAGAACCGGAAGCGTAACGTGATTTGAACCGAGCGAGCGCCGCCGTTTTGGAAGAATGGTGTCAATCCGCTGCCGGGGCTGCCTGTGCCGAGCATCATATTTAACATCGAGGGGGTCTGGCCGAATAAGGGGCTGGAGAGGAACGGGACAGGGTCGGCAAAATTTGGGTGGTTGAGGGCATTAAAGGCTTCGACACGCAATTGAAAAGAACGGTGCTCGGCGATTTGAAAATCGCGGCGCAGGGCCAAATCGAGCTGCCACATACCGAAGCCAGCGATCGAGTTACGGCCGAGGTTGCCTTGAGCGGAATTAGGAGCAGCCTGGAATGCCGCGAGGTTCAGGACACGGGCGCCAGCCAGAGAGGAATCCATCAGCCAGATGGGCTGGCCAGGCACGAGATCGGGCCGGAAGACATTGGCGAAGCTGAGACCCTGGGAGAAGTCGGAGTCGAGAACTGTGATCGGGAAGCCGGTACGGGCGTGAATGACGCTATCGAGCTCCCAATTGTGGAGCAGCGACGAAAGCCTGGACCGACCCAGGCTATGCGGCGTTTCGAAGGCGAGCGCGGCATTGAAAGTGTGGCGGACATCGAAATCGGAAGAACCAAGATCACTCGATGCATTCAAGCCCGCTTGGGCCCAATAAAGTACGGAGTCGCTCGAGCTGTTATCGATGGAATGGGACCACGCGTAAGAGGCCAGGGCGCTCAGACCGCGCCATGCCTGAATGCGGTATTGCAAATCGAATGAGTGATAGCTGGATCCGCCATTGTTGGTTGCAAGCGCAAGCAGGGTTAGCGGATTAGCGGCCTCAGAGCCGACGAACTCGCGCCGCAGGAGATTCATTCCCACCGAACCGGCATAGACGGCAGAAAGAGTCTGGCGGCTTCCGAACTTATGTTCCACGGCGCCACTCAAGTGACGCACTATCGGTAAGCGCAGGCCGGGCATAAAACCATAAGTCAAAGTCAGGGGGAAGATGCCGTCCTGCGGATTCGTGTATTGAGCGAGGCTGAACGGGCCGCCATTGATCAGATCGGTGGCGATGCTGAGTCCGGAATTGTAATAGACGCCCCAGGCGGCGCGAACCACGGTTCGACCGTCGGCGAAGGGGCGGAAGGCTAGACCAACGCGCGGGGCAAGATTGGCGTAGGTGCGCTTCCAGATGGATTGCTGACCGGCGAAGACGTAGGACGGCCCGGTAGCGTGGACGAACAAGGATGGAACGGAGTCAAGAACGAGCGGCGGCGTGAATTCCCAGCGTAAGCCGAGCGAGAGAGTGAAACGCGGATGCAGCCGCCATGTGTCTTGGGCGAAAAGCGACTCTTGTTTCAAGACGCTGTGGGTTGTTTGGGAATGTGTGACCGAGGTCCAGAGGTTGGTTTGAGAAACGCCGTCGGTGAGGTTGTCGGCAATGACTCCCAGACTAGGCGAAGTTTGCTGCCGGTAAGGAACGATCTCGAGAAAACTTGCCCCGAGGCGGATCTCGTGGGACCGCGCGCTTAAGGCAAGAGCGGGGGCGGCCTGCCATTGCGTCTGCTGTTGGCGAGGTTCAGCGCCGGATACGACTTGCCCGACGCCGGCGATGGAAAAACGAAGCAGATAGTCGCAAGGATTGGGCGGCCGCACAAGCGCAAAGATCACCGGCTCGAGATTGCAGGACTGGGACCCCGGAGTGCTCCAGAGAGAGGTCAGCTTGGCCTGTGAGGCGTTCATACGGAGGTCAAATGCGAGGGTCGCATTGAGGCGTGCGTTCACGCCGAAGGTGCTGCTGCGAGTCCGCATGGACAGTTGATCAACCTGGGCATCGCCGAACTGGCTCCATGAGGGTGTCTGGCCGTAGCGTGCAAACAAGGTGACTCTCGAAGAGAGGGCATGATCGAGGCGAATATTGGAGGCATCGAAGCGGGCCGGGCGGCTGGTTTGGCCGGTCCACTCGGCGAGACCGGAGCCAAGCGGCTGACCGTTGGGCGTGGGAAAAAGATGCAGGAGCGAGCGCATGGCCTCGGGAGCGCCGGAGCGTGCTGAAAGATCAGGAACGGCGGCGCGCCAGGCGAAGGGAGCGAGCAGCCGCATGCCCTCATAGGACACAAAAAAGAAAGTATGGCCGCGCCAGACTGGTCCACCGAGGGAACCGCCGAAATCATTCGTGTGGGTAGGAGCGCGGCCGCCACCCTGGCTGTTGGCAAACCAGTCGTTGGCATCGAGCGCGGAGTTGCTGAAGGAATCAAAGACCGAACCATGGAATTCGTCTGAGCCCGAGCGGCTGGTCAGGGCAATCTGAGCACCCGGCAAATTGCCGAATTCGGGCTCGGTGGTTGAGGTCTGGACACGCAAATCGCTCACGGCGTCCAGGGGAAGGATACCGTGCAGGCTGCCGAGCGCGGTCATAGCAGGCAAAGCGCCGCCCGTGGCTTGCGCGGGAAGCCCGCCGGCACTGAGGCCGGTATTGGCGCTGATGCCGTCGACCGAGAAATAGTTGGCATTTGGCCGCTGCCCTGCGGCAGTGAGTTGGCCAGATTCTCCGCGCGTAGCGGGCGTGGTAATGATACCGGGTGCAAATTCCACGAGACTGGAGAGGCTGTGTCCACTGGACGGGATACGATCGATCTGGTCCTGCGAGATCACCGTAGAGGCGCCGGAATGGTCACTGGGCGGTATGACGGGCGAATCGTCGACGGTGATGGATTCCTGCATGCTCCCGAGGGGAAGATTGAAATCCACGCGCACCGGCTGGGTTACCTCGACTTGTACACCTAAGCGGATCAAGGTGCGGAAGCCCGGATGGCGAACGGTGATCTTGTAAACGCCTGGAGCGAGCGAGCCGAGAGCATACCTGCCATCAGCATGGGAAATGGCAGATCGGCGGAAACCAGTGTCCTGATTGACGACGGTGACGGCGGCATCGGGCACGGCTGCATCCATGGGATCGCGAACCAAGCCGGACAGATAGGTGTGTGATTGGGAGAATAAGCCAGTCGCACAGGAACAGACAAGAACGACGATGCCGATTCTCCGGAACATTTCTTCGATGCTCATTGACTTGCCGAGATCCGTCGATAGTTTTCGGCACAGACACGGAGCTGCGCGAGACTGGAGACAGTTTTCGCGGGCAGGTCGGCGGCTACCTGGTCGGTTGACGACCCAAGGAGCGCGGCCAGGAGCGACTCCGTATTCCGCGCCGCGATGAAGAGCGGCTCGGTCTGCCCCTGCCAGGATCCGGCTGCGCTTAGCGAAGGCACACCTTGCGGAGTTGTGTCGAGGACGGAACCGATTTGGCGCTCAGTGATAGCCACATTCTCCAAAAATTTTTCTATATGGTCCTCGCGGATGCGAGCGAGGAGAGTGCGATCTTCGGCCGTCATTTGTTCTTCGATGGCGACGGGGAAATGCTGCTCGATGCGGCGCAACGCGTGGGCGCGCGACATGAAGCGATCGGTGGTGTCAAACACCTGATCTGCAAACTGCTCAAAGAGCGCGCGGCCGCCCAGGCGCCTCTCCATCTCCGCCTGAAGTGGACCGGTACCCGGGCCGACAGAGATGCGGCTGGGGGTGCGATCGTCGGCAGCCTGCGCGGGGGGGTCAGCTGAAAAATGCACCGTCACGCGAGTCATGGCGCGCAACTGCTGGCGAATCTGCTCCTGCCGGGCGTCGCCGATACCGATGCCGCTGACGAGGACCTCTCCGCCCGCACGGATGACTTCGATGGGATCGCCCAAATCTGCACCAAGATTGTGCAGAACTGCTAGCACAGCGAGTTCGTCACCGGGTGTAGCCTGAACCACCGGCGATCCCGCCCGCACGGCGTCTTGGGACGACAGTGCCGGATCGGCCGAGGGCAGACCACGCGGGACGGGCAAATCGGCGGAAGGAAGAACTTCAGACAGCTCGCTGATCTCCACCAATTCATGATTGCGGAATTGAAGCGTACCTTCGACGGCGCGCAGGTCCGCTGCGTTCAGCTTCAACGTAGCCTCAACAAGCTCTCCCGAATCGGTTACGGTGTGCAACCGGTAGTGATCCGGCGCCACGGTGATTTCATCGTGCTTTATCGCAAGCTGGTCGCGCCACGACGCGAACGCTTTCGCACTTAATGGATCATCCCAACTGTAGTTGGCAGCCCGGAAAAGAGTTTCGAGCCGGGTCGAAGACTCCGACTCCGATGACGTCCTTGCAGCTGGAACCCGGGGGCCCACGATGCGAGTCAAATGTTGCGTTCGGGTGCGGATTCGAATGCGGCGCGTTCCAAGAGGACGCGAATCTGCCGCCGCGACGGCTTTCCGCAGCAACTCAGCCGCCTGCACGGCAGGAGCCTGGCGCAACTGCTGAACCAGTAGGGCAATGAGCACGAGGGCGATGATGGCTGGGACCCACTGCCGTGGCCTGTGCCACACCGTCGCCAGCCATTCCCAAACGCGAGCCGCGAAATGCCGGCGCGCTTGCATCTCGTCTATTCGTGCGAGCCGGGGATAGATATCGAACCAGGGCTGAGGCGGGGATGGCACGCACGCATCCAGAACCACCCGGCGGTAGCGAACACACTCACGAATGGTGTGCTCGATCTCTTCCAACTCCTGACGGCACTCCCAGCACGCCTGAAGATGGCCGCGAACGTTCTCGCCGGCGCGAACGGCCAATTCGCCATCGACAAAGTAGAGCAGTTGCTCGTCGGTGGGATGGCGCATACCGAAGCTACTCATGTGCCGCCTTTCTCAGCCTAACGATGGCGCGGCGCAGGAATTCGCCGACAGCCGAGGGGCTGATGCCGAGCACAGAGGCGATCTCGGGATAACGAAGGCCTTCCAAGCGCAAATCGAGGCATCGGCGCTGCTGAGTCGAGAGGCTCTCCATGGCGCGATGGAACAAATGCAGGCGCTCGCGCTCCAGCAGGCCTTGTTCGGGATTTAGACCGGTATCGGGGAACCGGGCTTCGAGCTCGGCAGCGAACGGGGACTGCGCCGTTTGTTGCGCGCGAACCTTCAAGGCAAGATTGTGTGCCACCCGCACGACCCAGGCGCGCCGGTTCTGAATGGGCTCGGAGCGCTTTAGAGCGGCATAGAGGCGCAGGAAAACCTCCTGCGTCGTCTCCTGGGCTTGCGGAGGACGCAGCCCCAGGCTCAAAACATAGCGAAACACTCCGTCACGCATCTGTTCGAATAACTGGGCCACCTCATCCTGCAAGAGGGAGCGCGTCTCCGCCGAAGCGAGGGCACCGGTTAATTTTTCGAGCAGAGAATCGGAAAACACTTCTATCTATCCAATGACCGGAGCGACCTGATTCTGACGACACCGCAGCCGACAAAATTTAAAGGCTGCCGGTGTAGTGGGCTCGCGGCCTCGCGGGTCTTCCTAATGAGTACGCAATGAAATCAGCACTGGTCAGCGTCACGGTAGTTACGCACAACAGCGGCCCGTTCATCGGACGCTGCCTGGACGCGGTTTTTCGGCAGGAGTACGAGGCTCTGGAAATCATTGTAGTCGATAATGCGTCGAATGACGAGTCTGCAGAGGTGGTTGCGGGGTATAAAGATCGGGTCCGGTTGATTCGAAACCGAGTGAATACGGGTTTCGCAGCGGGGCAGAACCAGGCCATTGCCGCCAGCCGGGGGGATTGGGTTCTAACCCTGAATCCGGACGTTGTACTGCAGCCAGGGTTCATATCGCGCCTGGTAGAGGCGGGTAATTTGGACGCCAGGGTCGGCACGGTTTGCGGCAAGCTGCTGCGTATGCGCCGTGACTTTACTGCGCCGCGAGACGCACGAATCGACTCCGTGGGTATTTATTTTACTTCGGGAATGCGGCATTTCGACCGTGGCTGGGACGAGCCCGATGACGGCCGCTACGGGAGCACGGAGTACGTGTTTGGCGTTTGTGCGGCAGCCGGCTTGTACCGGCGCGAGATGATTACGGCAATCTCGCTGGACGACGGTTTTTTCGACCCGGATTTCTTCACCTACCGCGAGGATGCGGATGCGGCGTGGCGCGCGCAACTCCTTGGCTGGCGCAGCATTTACACGCCGGACGCGGTTGCGCACCACGTCAGGCGAATGATCCGCGGCTCGAGGAAGAGTGTGCCCGCGGTTCTGCGGATGCATTCTGTGAAGAACCGTTTCTTAATGAGGGTGAAGAACATCACCAGTGATTTGTACTGGCGTTGCTGGATTCCCTCGACGGTGCGCGATCTGGTGGTGATCGCAGGATGCCTGTGCTACGAGCTCAGTTCACTGCCGGCGCTATGGCGGACACTGTCGTGCCTGTCACGAGCACTGAAGAAGCGGCGGCAGATCATGCGGCGCCGGGTGGCTTCCGATGATTATCTGGCCACCTGGTTCCAAATCCGGAGCCGGCCCCTGGATCCGTGGATTTCTAAAACCGTCGAGAAAGCAGGTGTAGTGGAAAACCGGCTACCGAGGTCATTAGCAGTAGAGTCACGCTGAGGACGCATCGTCCCTGGCGGGCTTCTCTCCCGCAACACGCAGTGGCACGCCGTTCCCTTGGGGACGGCGTGTGCCGAGACGCGCCTTCGCAGCACATGCTAGATTAGGCCCAGTGTCTTATGCGCGAGTTGCTTCCGCTGATCCTTGCTCTTCCGGTTTTTGGCGGCGATTCAGCATTTAACGGCCGTTGGGACATTACGGTTCCGCAGGAGGTACGAGCGCGAGCCTGGTGGTTAGAGGTAAGCGGCGCCGGGACGGCGGCCTTGCGCGGAAGATTTGTCGGATTCCCCGGCGGCGACCAGAATGACCTGCCAAACCCGACCCTCCAAAACGGCGAACTGCGGTTCGGTTTCGATTACAAGGACGCTCGAAGCGGCCAGCCGATGCATCGGGACTATTCTGCCCGCCTGGCTTCGGACGGCAAGCTCGAGGGTGTCATGCGGTCGTCGTCCGGCGAGAGCTGGAACTGGACGGGCGTCCGCGCTCCCGACATTACCGATCGGGATGACGGTTCGTGGCACGATGGAACGCCGGTCGACCTATTCAATCGCAAAGACTTAGCAGGCTGGCAGGGCATGGTGCCGAACCAGGATCTGGGGTGGACGGTTAGAGATGGCGCCATGGCGAACGTCGCTCATGCCAACAACCTCGTTTCGGAACAATCGTTCTGGAATTTCAAGCTGCATGCGGAATTTCGCGTGGGCGAACACAGCAACAGCGGAATCGGGCTGCGCGGCCGGTATGAAGTACAAATCCTGGAGGACTACGGAAAACCACCGAATACGCACAGCAACGGCGCATTGTACAGCCGCATCGCGCCAGCAGTGAACGCCACCAAGCCGGCGGGTGAATGGCAGTCCTATGACATCCGGTTGGTAGGTCGCACGGTGACGATCGTGCTGAACGACAAAAAGGTGATCGACAGACAGGAGATAGAGGGACTGACGGCGATCGCGGGCAATGCCGACGAAGGCAAGCCTGGGCCATTCATCCTGCAGGGCGATCACGGTCCGGTCGAGTTTCGGAAATTTGTCGTGACTCCGTTGGTACGATAGCTCTACCAGCATGCGTCATCCAACGGACTTCGGCGGTGTTAATGTCGCCGCGCTGACTCCTCAGCGGAATCAGACCTACGAGGCGGATATCGAAGCGACTCTGACATTGATAAGTTTTCTTGCCGACGCAGGAGTCGATGGGATCGTGCTGTTCGGCTCAACGGGCGAGTTTCCTCATTTTCCGTTCGAGGATCGAATCCGCCTGTTGCAGAAGGCCGTCAAGCACAGCCCGGTGCCGGTGATGGCGGGCATCGGCCATTCGACGTTCGACGGGGCAGTGGAACTCGGACGCCAGGCGTGCTCGGCAGGGGCGTCCGGCCTACTGCTAATGCCGCCGTACTTCTTCCGTTATAACCAGGACGATATTCACGAGTTCTACATGCGATTCGCGTCGGTCATGGGAGGGTCCGCGCAAATCTTTCTTTACAACATTCCCCTGTTCACGAGTGAAATCACGGCGGAAACCGCAGTGGCTCTGCTGCGGACGGGTTTGTTTGCCGGCATTAAGGACTCGGGCGGCGAGTACGGATATTTTGAACAGCTTGCCTCCGCGTCGAAGGAGACACCATTTAAGATTCTCATCGGGAACGACCGGATCTATTCGCGAGCGAGAAAGGCCGGCGCCCATGGCATGGTCTCGGGTGTGGCTTGCGCCGTGCCAGAGTTGCAGGTTGCTCTCAAAGACGCGGTCGCGAAGGATCACACGGCCAAAATCGAGCGCCTGAACGGTTTTCTCAATGAGTTCATCGACTGGTTTTTTAAGTTTCCGACGCCGGTGGCCGTTAAAGTTGCCCTGAATGAGCGCGGGCTCAAGACCGGCCCACCAGCATCTCCGTTGAGTGATGCGGGGCGGAAGCGGCTTGACCAGTTTCGCGAATGGTTCCGTGCATGGCTGCCGTTGGTCCTGCGGGAGTCGGAAACCTGCGTAATAAAATAGACGCTTGTCTCCCGAAGAGTTCCGCAAATTCGCCCATGAGGCGGTCGATTGGATGGCGGACTACCTGGCGCAGCCGGAGAAGTACCCGGTACTGCCTCAAATAGATCCCGGCAAGCTGGTAGACGCTCTGCCGGAACGCGGGCCGGAAGTGGGAGAGCCCATGGCGGATATTCTCGCCGATTTCCGGGACAAGATCGTACCAGCCGCGACGCATTGGAATCATCCGGGATTCATGGCTTATTTTGCGATCTCGGGTTCCGGACCGGGGATTCTGGGCGAAATGCTGGCCTCGACATTGAACATGAACGGCATGTTATGGAAGAGTTCGCCGGCGGTGGTGGAATTAGAGCAAGTGACGCTCGAATGGCTGCGGGACTGGATGGGATTGCCCCCCGGACTGTTCGGCATCACCTTCGATACGGCCTCCACCAGCAGCATGCATGCGATTGCGGCGGCACGCGAAATGGTTGCGCCGGAGGTGCGCACACAGGGCGGCGGGGCGGACTTGGTTATGTACACATCGGAGCAGTCGCACTCGTCGATCGAGAAAGGCGCGATTGCGATAGGGATCGGCCAGAAAAACGTCCGCAAGATCCAGGTGGACGCAGAATTCCGAATGCGGGCAGATGCGCTGCGAAGCGCCATTGAACAGGATAAAGCCGCCGGACGGCGTCCTTTTTGTGTGGTGGCGACCGTGGGCACAACATCTACGACAAGCATTGATTCGGTAGAAGCGGCCGCATCCATTGCGTCAGAGCACGGCGCCTGGCTTCACGTCGATGCAGCGTATGCCGGCATGGCGGCCGTTTTGCCGGAGTTCAGGCACATTCTACGCGGCTGCGAGCGTGCGGACTCGCTTGTCACGAATCCTCACAAATGGCTGTTCACCCCCGTGGATATCAGCGTCCTGTACACGCGCCGCCCGGAGATCCTGCGGCGGGCATTTTCACTGGTTCCGGAATATCTTCAGACCGCAGCGGATCCACGCGCGGTGAACTACATGGATTACGGCGTACCGCTGGGGCACCGTTTTCGGGCATTGAAACTCTGGTTCGTCCTGCGTTATTACGGCCGCGAAGGATTGTCGACAATGATTCGCAGCCACATCGCATGGGCGCAGGAGCTGGCCAAGCAGATCGATGCGGATCCGCGATTTGAGCGGATGGCGCCAACACCATTTTCGACCGTTTGTTTTCGCCAAAAAGGCAGCGACGAACAGAACCGGCGGATTTTAGAACAGGTCAATGCGAGCGGCGAGATCTTCCTTTCACACACTGTGCTTCGCGGACTGTACTGTCTGCGGCTCGCCATCGGCAACATGAAAACGACGCGAGATCATGTCCAACGCGCCTGGGAACTGATCCGCTCGGCTGTGTGATTGCACGCAGGCGGCGGATTATCATGCTCTGCACAAAAACGTAGACTGTGCTGCAATAACTAGTAAACCTTTCGATCCGGGAAGAGGGCAGCGTGGTTCGTCGCAAAGTATCGGAATCCTATTTCATTTTCTTGCTGGCCACCAGTCTCTTGATTAGTGGTTGCGGCTCGCAGGCGGGCCCTCCACCGCAGATGCCGCCGGTTCCGGTCACCGCGGCCGTTGCCACGCAGCGAGATCTGCCGATTCAATTGCGTGCGATCGGCAATGTCGAGTCGTACTCCTCCATTCCCGTGAAGGCCCAGGTCTCGGGTGAACTTACGCGTATCCATTTCGTAGAAGGGCAGGAAGTCAAGAAGGGCGACCTGCTGTTCGAGATCGACCGGCGCCCGTTTGAGCAAGCGCTGCGGCAGGCGGAAGCGAACTTGAATCGCGATATCGCGCAAGAAAAGCAGGCCGAAGCAAATTTGGCTCGCGACCAGGCGCAAGCGCAAAATGCGCGGGCCCAGGCGGCACGATACGCGAAACTCGCCGAAGAGAAGGTGGTTTCCAAAGAGCAGAACGACCAGATGAAGACAGCCGCCACGGCAGCGGACGAATCGGCACGTGCGGACCAGGCGGCGATCGAAAGCGCGCGGGCAGCTAATCTTGCCGACAAAGCCGCTGTGGAAACAGCCAGGCTGAACCTGGATTACTGCGAGATTCGATCGCCCATAGACGGCCGGACGGGAAGCCTGCAAGTGAAAGTCGGGACCCTGATCAAGGCTCAGGCGGACACGGGCATGGTGACCATCAATCAGCTCGCCCCGGCCTACGTTACGTTTTCTGTTCCGGAGGATCAGCTCGCGCAAATCAGAAGGGCCATGGGGCAAGGACCGCTCGCGATGGCGGCCGAAGTGCCCAACGATTCCACCGGACCGGCGCACGGTCAACTCCGCTTCATCGATAATGCGGTGGACAGCACGACCGGCGCGATCAAGCTCAAAGGCGAGTTTTCCAATCAGGAGCGGAAGCTTTGGCCAGGACAATTCGTCAATGTAGTCTTGACTGTGGGCACAGTCGCAAAGGCAACCGTAGTTCCTTCTGAGGCCATCCAGACAGGACAGCAGGGCCAATACGCGTTTGTCGTGAAGGCGGACCAAACCGTCGAGAATCGCGTGGTGACTATCGGCCGGACCCTCGGACCCGAGACCGAGGTAGTCAAAGGAATCGCGCCGGGCGAAACCGTGGTGACCGACGGACAGCTACGCCTGATTCCCGGTTTCAAGGTCGAGGTAGTTAAGGGCGCGCCGGGTGCCAGCAGCGGCGTGACGGCGGGAGCTTCGCAATGAGCATTTCGGAACTCTTCATCCGCCGTCCAATTACGACCACGCTGGTCACTTCGGCGATTCTGCTGTTCGGAATTGTGGCTTACCGGAGCTTGCCGGTAAGCGCTCTGCCGAATATCGACTACCCCACCATTCAAGTCACCGCCAGCCTGCCAGGCGCCAGCCCCGAAACCATGGCATCGTCCGTCGCCCTTCCGCTCGAACGGCAGTTTTCGACCATTGCCGGGATTGAGACCATGAACTCGGCCAACGGCCTTGGCTATTCGAGTATTACGGTCCAATTCACGCTTAGCCGCAATATCGATGCCGCCGCACAGGATATACAAGCAGCTATCTCGAAGGCCGCAGCTCAGTTGCCGCCGAACATGCCGACACCGCCTTCCTACCAGAAAGTGAACCCGGCAGACCAGCCGATCATGTGGGTTTCGGTCAGTTCGCCAACCCTACCGGCGTCGCAGGTATACGAATACGCCGACACCATGATGGCGCAGCGCATCTCCATGGTGAGCGGCGTTGCGCAGGTACAGGTTTACGGCTCGAAATACGCGGTTCGCGTGCAACTCAATCCGGACGCCCTCGCCTCGCGCGGTCTCGGGATAGACGAAGTAGAGACGGCCATTCAGCGCGCCAACGTCAATTTGCCCACAGGAACGCTGTACGGGCACAAGCAGGCGTTTACCGTGCAATCGAACGGCCAGCTTTTCAATGCAGCGGCCTTCCGGCCCCTGATCGTGGCATATCGCAACGGAAATCCCGTCCGCCTGGAACAACTTGGCAACGTGATCGACAGCGTGGAAAATGACAAGAGCGTCAGCTGGCTCGGCGAACAGCCCGCTGTTGCCTTGGGGATCCAGCGCCAACCAGGGACCAACACAATCGAGGTCGTGGACGGAATCAAGAAGCTGCTGCCGCAATTCCGTTCGCAAATACCTGCCTCGGTTCAGTTGCGCACCATCTATGACGCATCGATATCTATCCGAGACTCTATCGCCGACGTGAAGTTTACGCTTCTGCTGACGGTGTGCCTGGTCGTGATGGTCATATTTCTGTTCTTGCGCAATATTTCCGCGACCGCCATTCCGAGCTTCGCGGTGCCGCTCGCTATCGTCGGAACGTTTGCAGCGATGTACCTGCTCGGCTATACCGTGGACAACCTCTCGCTGATGGCTCTCACGCTGTCGGTTGGCTTCGTTGTGGACGACGCCATCGTCATGCTGGAGAACATCGTTCGTCATATGGAAATGGGAGAGGATCGTATGCAGGCCTCGCTGCGCGGCTCACGCGAGATCGGCTTTACGATCGTTTCCATGACCCTGTCGCTCGTGGCGGTGTTCATCCCCGTGCTTTTCCTGGGGGGAATCGTGGGCCGCTTGCTGCATGAATTTGCGGTGACGATCAGCGTGGCCATTCTGGTGTCGGGATTCGTCTCGCTCAGCCTCACCCCCATGCTGTGCAGCCGGTTTCTCAAGCCGCCGAAGACCAGCCATGGCCGCCTTTATATGGCCTTTGAGCGATTCTTCGACGGCATGGCTCACGCATACGACCACACGCTGAAGACCGTACTGCGCCACCGGTTAGCGACGGTGACCATCTCGTTTGTGCTGTTGATTGCTACCGGCTATCTCTACTTCGCCCTCCCCAAAGGTTTTATTCCCAGCACAGACAGTGGCTTTTTATTCGGCGTGACCTTAGCCTCGCAGGATATTTCCTTTGACTCGATGAAAGAACATCAGCAGGCGATCAACAGGATTTTTCTGACTGAACCGGACGTGGAAGCCATGGGCTCGATGGCCGGGGGAGGATTCGGACAGGCGGGCAATACTGGCATGTTCTTTATGTCTTTGAAGCCGCACCCGGTGCGCAAGGAGTCCGTGGACGAATTCATTGACCGCATGCGCGGAAAACTGCTCAGCGTTCCCGGCGTTCTGGCGTTCATGCAGAACCCGCCGCCGATCCAGATTGGCGGCGAACTAACGCGTGCTCCCTACCAACTCACTTTGCAAGGCGCGGACACAAAGGAAATCTACAGTTGGGCGCCTCGGGTAGAGGCGAATATGCGAACCCTGCCGGGTTTGCTGGACGTGAATAGCGACCTGCAGCTTGCCAGTCCGCAGGTGTTCGTGGATGTAAATCGCGATAAGGCTTTGGCACTGGGCGTTTCCCCGCAGCAGGTGGAAAATGCCCTCTACACGGCGTATGGCAACAAACAAGTTTCGCTGATCTACACGCCGTCAAATGAATATCGCGTCATCACGGAGGTTGAACCGCAGTATCAACGCACTCCAGAGGGGCTATCGCGTTTGTACATTCGATCATCCAGCGGGCAACTGGTTCCACTCGATACAGTGGCCAAGCTGAATCGCACCGTGGGACCCCTGACGATCAACCATTGGGGCCAGCTTCCGGCGGTGACGATTTCGTTCAACCTTGCTCCGGGGAAGGCACTCGGCGACGGCGCCAACGAGATCGAGGATATGCTCAGCAAGATGCGGATCCCCGCCAGCATCACGACGAACTTCCACGGTACGGTGGAAGCCTTCCAGGAATCATTTCGCGGGCTGACGATCCTCCTCGTTGTCGCCATTCTCGTGATCTATATCGTGCTGGGAATCCTCTACGAGAGCCTGATCCATCCCCTCACCATTCTCTCCGGCTTGCCCTCGGCGATGTTCGGCGCTCTTCTCACGCTGAAACTCTTCCACATGGAAATCGACCTGTACGCGTTTGTCGGCTTGATCATGCTCTTCGGCATCGTGAAGAAAAACGCCATCATGATGATCGACTTTGCACTCGAAGCGCAGCGTAATGAAGGAAAGCATCCGCTGGATGCTATCTACGAGGGATGCCTGTTGCGATTCCGGCCGATCATGATGACGACTCTCGCGGCGCTGTTCGGCACTCTGCCCATTGCGCTGGGCGCAGGCGCGGGAGCTGAATCGCGAAGGCCGCTCGGCCTTGCCGTGGTCGGAGGACTCCTTGTCTCGCAATTGCTGACGCTGTACATCACCCCGGTCATTTACCTCTATATGGAATCCTTCCAGAATTGGATCCGGCGGGGCAGGCGAGGAGGCTTGGAAGTGGGCCAGCGGCCAGCCGAGGCCGTGCTGCGGTAGCTACCTGGTGCGTTTGACTTCCCGGTACCGGAAGCACTCCACCAAGTGATCGTTCACCATGCCCGTGGCTTGCATGTACGCGTAGCAGATCGTCGACCCGACAAACCTGAACCCGCGCTTTTTCAAGTCCTTGCTCATGGTGTCGGACTCCGCTGTGCGAGCGGGCACCTCGCGAGGCAAGCGCCAGGCATTCTGCCGCGGCCGGTTGTCGACAAATCGCCAAATGTAGGCATCAAAGCTGCCGAATTCTTCTTGTACCGCCAGAAACGCGCGTGCATTTTCCACCGCGGCGGCCACCTTCAGACGATTTCGCACGATAGCCGGATTCGCTAACAGACGCTTCACTTGCGGCGCACCATATCGTGCTATGGCGTGCGCGTCGAAATTATGGAACGCCCGGCGATAGCCAACACGTTTATTCAAAATCGTGGTCCAACTGAGCCCGGCCTGGGCACCTTCCAGTATCAGAAACTCGAACAGCGCCCGATCGTCATGTTGCGGCACGCCCCACTCCAGGTCGTGGTAGGTAGTGTTCGGCTCCTCCCCTGCCCAGTGACACCTCGATTTCTCGCGCATTTTGTCCATAGTATAATCTGCCGTCATGTTGAGCTATGCGCGGGGGCCGGACGTTGAGCTGTTGCGGAAGACCCTTGGCCAGGCGCTTCGGGATGCCGCCGAGCGCAACCCAAATGGAGATGCTGTTGTCTCCCGTCACCAGAACCTGCGTCTCACATACCGGGATCTGCAGCAGAACATCGACCAAACGATCCGGGGCCTGTGGGGCTTGGGGATTCGCCCAGGTGATCGCGTCGGAATGTGGGCCGCGAACTGCGTCGAGTGGATCTATTTGCAAGTGGCCACAACCTGCATAGGGGCGGTGCTGGTCAACGTCAACCCAGCGTACCGCTCGCATGAGCTGGCATTTGTGCTGCGCAAATCGCGCATGAAGGCCATCTTCCTGCAGGCGCGGGACGCGCGAGCGGATTATCGAAACATCTTGGACGACGCCCGGCGTGATCAGCACCTGCCCCTCGAACACGCCGTATATTTAGGCACTGACGACTGGCAGCGCATGCTGGCAAACGGCACCGAGCCTAACCCCGTCGCGCCTGACATTCACGATGTCGTCAACATTCAATACACGTCGGGCACCACCGGCAGCCCAAAGGGAGTGCTACTGACTCATCACAACTTGATCAACAACGCGTACCTGGTCGCGCGGACGCTGCGCTTCGCCGATAAAGACCGCTTGTGCTGCCCTGTGCCCCTTTATCACTGCTTTGGCTGCGTCATCGCAACCCTTGTGTGCATTGTTTCCGCCATGACCATCGTCCTTCCTTCGGCGCAGTTCGACCCCGCCGCAGCGCTCGAGGCGGTGGACGCGGAGCGATGTACAGCTATCTACGGCGTACCCACGATGTTCATCGCGGAGCTTGATCATCCCCGTTTCCGCGAGTTTGATCTAGGCTCGCTGCGCACCGGAATCATGGCAGGAGCTCCGTGCCCGGTGGACGTAATGCGCCGGGTAGTGAGCGACATGAATTGCCGGGAAATAACGATCGCCTACGGGCAAACCGAAAGCTCGCCCGTCGTGACGATGTCCGACCCGGAAGATGACATTGAGATTCGTGTGTCCACCGTCGGCCGCACGATGCCCTGCACGGAGATCAAGATCGTCGCGCCTGGGACAGGCGGCACAGTCGAAACCGGCGAGTGTGGTGAACTATGCGCACGCGGCTACATGGTCATGAAGGGATACGACGGCGAACCTGAGGCAACAGCCGGCACCATTGACGCCGAGGGCTGGCTGCACACGGGCGACCTGGCGACCATGCGCGAAGATGCCTGCTTTCATATTACGGGCCGGATCAAAGAAATGATCATTCGCGGCGGCGAGAATATCTTTCCCCGCGAAATCGAAGACTTTCTTCGCCGTCATCCCAAAATTGCCGACGTCTATGTCACCGGGTTACCGGACGAGCGCCTCGGCGAAAGTGTCCTGGCCTGGATCAAATTGAAAGCTGGAGAAGGCGCCGCGGAGGAAGAAATCCGGGACTTTTGCCGCGGCCGCATCGCACATTTTAAAGTCCCGCAATATGTTCGTTTTGTGGATTCGTTCCCGATGACTGTCTCGGGCAAGGTGCAGAAGTTCCGGATGCGCGATCAGGAGATCGAAGCCCGAGGGCTCGGCCGCGCGGCGAACATCCGAACAGCGTGAAACCTAGAAGCGGTGAGTGAGCGGGGCGGCGAACTGCAGCCCGATCTGGTAGGAAAACAGTTGCGGCTCACAGCGGCGGACATACGCGCTGCCCATCATTCCCAAGTCTTGTGTCTGCACATAAACGAATGAGCCAGGCGGAATCTCCAGCCCGCATTCCACCAGCGCGCCCGTGCCGTTCATGTCCACCACCTTGGCGTATTTCCGCTTGGTTTTGCCGCGTCCGTCCTGCCAGGACAGACGGAAGCGCATGTGACCGCTCTTGAACCGCGGATAATACCGGTTGTCCGCAACGGGAACGGCCTCGGCTGTCGTTTCCGAAGCCGTCCCTTGCGAGGAGTGACCGAGAAGTGAACGCAACCAGCTCATCTACGTCTGCTCCGATTTTTCCACGACTGCGCTATACAAATAAATCAGGTCATTTCCGGGCCCATTTTGGTTAACGTTAATCGGATGACTATCGGTCCGGCACCACAGCAAGCGGCCTAATCCCGGCGGGCAATCGCCCATGGCCCGCCCCACAAGGCTACGGCGATGAAGAGGCTGGACCACTCATCCGGATTCGTTGGTGCCCCTGGAATTCCGTATAGCCCCAGGACTCTCGGAAGGTGCAGTGTCACCACCCAGATGCCAAACATCAGCCCGACACCGATCGCGCCCGCCCGCGCCATCCAATTCAACCCGATGCTTACGCCACCGGCAATGAAGGCTGCGCCAAAAAAGACCGACCAGAACAGATGCCATGGAATCCAATTGGGAATGAGCGATGCGATAAAGGCCATGACGAAGAAATGATCGATACCGAAGATGATGAACGACAGCGCCAAGAGATAGCGGCTCGCGCGGACCAGCCCGCCTGGAATTGCACCTGGATCCGGTATCAGCAACGCCAGGCACGCAATCGACAAAGGCTCAAAGACAATTGTGCGTAGCGAGATGTCACCAATCGCGACCGCATTTTTAGGTGCTTCGAGAATCACGGTGCATGCGAAGAGCAAAGTGCCCAATGCCAGCGCGGATAGACGAATGGTGGGGGGGAATAAGAAACCCGCTCCACAGGCGATCCAAATCCCGCCAAACAGATAGGCGATCCATGAATGAGCCGGTAGCCAGGGTAGACAATTAATGACGTCGTACTGCGGTCCTAGCGCGTGCCCTGCGCGCTGCGCAATGACCCATGTCTCAACACCCAGGGCAATAATTGAGATCGCAAAGATCACGCGCCCCGTGCACACGAGAGTGTCTTCGCTTTCATTCAACATCGCCGCCGCATTCCCCCCGGCCTGAGCGATAATACGCCAGTGAGAAGAACCGGCGCAATCGCACTGTCGTGCGTCTTCCTTTGTGCGGCCATTGCTCAGCGCCGCGCTCCCGAATCGGGGTATCGCGACTGGCAGATTTATGGCGGTGGCTCGGAAAACCTGCGATATTCCAACCTCGACCAGATCAATCGCTCCAATATCGACAAGCTGCAAATTGCATGGACCTATGACACCGGCGATGCTTTCGATGGATCCGAAATGCAATGCAACCCGATCGTGGTCGATGGTGTTCTGTTCGCCACTACGCCGAAAATGCGCGTTATCGCGCTCGATGCCGCCACCGGTAAGCTACGCTGGAGCTTCAATCCGAATGAAGGCGTAAAGATCACACACTCCATTCGCAACCGCGGCGTTACGTATTGGAGCGACGGCCGGGACGCTCGCATCTTGTTCGTTTCTGGCCATTGGATTTACGAGCTCGACGCGCGTACGGGGGCCACCGTCAACAGTTTTGGCACGAACGGCCGTGTCGACTTGCGTGAGGGTCTGGGCCGCGACCCTTTGGAAGTCTCCATCTCCGCGACGGCGCCCGGCGTCATCTATCGGGACCTGTTCATCATCAGCGGGATGATGAGCGAAGACCTTCCCGCGCCTCCTGGCGACATTCGCGCCTTCAACGTTCGCACGGGCAAAATCCGCTGGACCTTTCACACCATCCCTCATCCCGGCGAGTTCGGTTACGACACCTGGCCCAAAGACGCCTGGAAGACTGCCGGCGCCGCCAACAATTGGGCAGGCATGACCGTTGATGTCAGGCGCGGACTGGTGTTCGTGCCCACAGGATCCGCCGCCTTCGATTTCTACGGCTCGAGCCGAATCGGCGACGACTTGTTCGCCAATACACTAATCGCCCTGAAGGCCGACACTGGCGAGCGTGTCTGGCACTTCCAGCAGGTCAAGCACGACCTTTGGGACCGGGACTTCCCTGCCCCGCCGAACCTTGTCACCGTCATGCGCGATGGCAAATTGATTGATGCCGTCGCACAGTGCACGAAGTCCGCGTTTGTATTCGTCTTCGAGCGCGAAACCGGCAAGCCGCTCTTCCCTATCGAGTACCGTGAGGTCCCGCGCACCGAGATTGACGGCGAAGTTACGGCGGCGACCCAGCCGTTTCCTGTAAAGCCCCCTCCCTTCGCCCGCCAGATCCTCACTGAAGACATGCTGACCAATCGCACCCCCGAAGCACATGAGGCCGTCCTCAGTACATTGAAAAAGGTCCGCAGCGCCGGGCAGTTCGTGCCGCCCAGCCGCGAAGGCACCGTGGTGTTTCCCGGGTTCGACGGCGGCGCCGAATGGGGCGGACAGGCCTTCGATCCTGCCACCAGCCTGCTTTATGTGAACTCCAATGAGATGGCGTGGATTCTTCGCCTGGTTGACCGGCCCAAGATGCAGCAGCATACCTCCGGCCGCAAGATCTATCTCGCCAAATGCGCCGGCTGCCACCACGACGATCTCCGCGGCAGTCCGCCCGATTTTCCGTCACTCACGAATGTGGGCAGCCGTCTTTCCGAGGCCGACATACGCACCGTAATCATCGAAGGCCGCGGCCGCATGCCTGAGTTTGACCAATTATCGCGAGGCGAAATGAATGGGCTGGTGAAGTTTCTAATCCGTGGCGAGGACGATCCCGTCGAAGCCCGCGCTACCGACAGTCCGTGGCCGTTCGGCTTGAAATACACCATCGACGGCTATAACAAGTTTCTCGATCCAGACGGCTATCCCGCCGTCGCACCTCCTTGGGGAACCCTCAATGCCATCAGCTTGGATACCGGAGAAATCGTCTGGAAAATTCCGTTCGGCGAGATTCCGGAACTCGCCGCGAAAGGCATGCGCAATACGGGAACCGAGAACTACGGTGGTCCGGTGGTCACAGCCGGTGGCCTTTTGTTCATAGGCGCCACAGATTATGACCGCAAGTTCCACGCCTACGACAAAGCCACGGGGAAACTCCTGTGGGAGACAACTCTTCCGGCAGGTGGCAACGCAACACCCGCTACCTACGAAATCGACGGCCGGCAATTTGTGGTCATTGCCGCCGGGGGCGGCAAGTCAAACCAGCGTTCCGGCGGAAGTTACGTAGCCTTCGCGCTGCCGAAATAGTCCCTTTTTTAACTCCCCTGCGTGCTGATACACTCGTTCACCGGGAGCATTGTGAGCGGGTTCAGCGACCACGAGTTAGGCATGCGGCGCCGCATCAGAAGGCGCGATTTTCTCAACGGAGTTGCGCTCGCCGCCGGCTGCTCGATCGCACCTCAGCTCGCATCCGGCTTCGAGGCCGAACGTATTGCCGAAAGTTCTCCCGATTACTATCCTCCTGCGCTCACCGGGATGCGCGGAAGTCATGAGGGCTCTTTCGAAGTCGCCCACCAGGTTCGCGACGGCGCTTTCTGGGAGAACGCTGGAGGCCCCGAAGACACAGGTGAAAGCTACGACCTGGTCGTGGTCGGCGGCGGCATCAGCGGCCTTTCCGCCGCTCACTTCTTCCGCAAAGCCACCGGACACCGTGCTCGTATCCTGATTCTCGACAATCACGACGATTTCGGCGGTCACGCCAAGCGGAACGAATTCCGGCAGGCGGGCCGGACGCTCATCGGGTACGGTGGCACCTATGCGATCGAAAGCCCCGCGCCCTACAGCGCCGTCGCCAAGGCACTGATTCGCGAGTTGGGCATCGACGTTGAACGCATGCAGAAGACAAATGATCGCAAGCTCTACGGTTCGTTCGGCATGCGCCACGCCGTCTTCTTTGATCAAGAGACCTTCGGCGCCGACCGCCTGGTCACCGATCCCGCCCACCCACTAGATAGCGAGGTTGGCGACAGTCCCGATCGCTTGGATCCTTGGAAAGATTTCATGGAATCGGCGCCGCTTTTCGACGCCGCCCGGCGCGATGTGCGTGCCATTTACGAAGCTAAGACCGACTATCTTCCCGGCCTGTCCTCCGCGGACAAGAAAGCCAAACTCGCGCGCATCAGCTATGCGCGATTCATCACTGAAATCGCGCGCCTTGATCCACTCGTGGTCAAGTATCTTCAGGCTCGCACTCATGCTTACTTCGGCGTGGGAATCGACGCTGTGTCCGCGCAGGATGCCTGGGGCTTTGGACTTCCCGGGTTCGGCGGATTAAAGCTCGATCCCGGCCCCGGTCCCGGCATGAACCGCGATTGCATTCCCAGTGAGGAAGCGGAAAAGTTTTTCCTGCATTTACCCGACGGCAACGCTTCTATCGCGCGGCGCCTGGTCCAGAAGCTCATTCCGGATTTCGTCCACGGCCGGACTGTTCCCGATGTCCTCACCGCGCGCGCCAATTATGCGCGCCTCGATCGGCCCAATTCGCGCGTTCGCATCCGCCTCAACAGCACCGTCGTCCGTGTGAAGCACGATGGTGATCCCGCCGGTGCCAAGCAACTCGATGTTCTCTACGTCAAACACGGCAAGCTGTTTCGCGTACGCGCGTCGCAATGCGTGATGGCCTGCTGGAATACGGTGATCTCCTATATCTGCCCGGAACTCCCCGTTAAGCAGCGCCAGGCGCTGGCGTCGGAGCAGAAAGTGCCCATCGTCTACACCAACGTATTGCTGCGCAATTGGAACGCCTGGCGGAAAGCCGGTGTCAGCGCTATCTACGCTCCGGGTAGCTTTAAAACATTCATCAATCTCGATCTGGCCGTCAGTCTGGGCCGCTATCGCTGTTCGCGCAATCCCGATGAGCCCATACTCGTCCACATGATGCGGACTCCTTGCAAGCCCGGGCTCCCCGCGCGCGATCAGCACCGCGCCGGCCGCATCGAGCTGTTCCAAACCACCTTCGAAACCTTCGAACGAAACATCCGCGATCAGTTTGCACGCATGCTCGGCAGTGCTGGATTTGATCCGGCCCACGACATCGCCGCCATTACCGTGAACCGCTGGCCGCACGGCTACGCGTACGAGTACAACTCGCTCTTCGACAAGTTCTGGCTGGAGGGAGGCGAGATTCCCTGCGAGGTCGCTCGCAAGCCCTTCGGCCGCCTGGCCATTGCCAATGCCGACTCCGACGCCTACTCGTACACCGACTGCGCCATCGACCAGGCATGGCGTGCAGTGCGGGAACTGACGGGTAAGTCGGCCTCCGCATGACCCGTCGCGATCTGCTGATCGTCTCCGGCGCAGCACTCCGCCGCCAGGTGCTCGCGACGCAGTCTCCAGCCAGCGGCACCCCCTGGTACCAGACCATGCGCCGGTGCGGTCAGGTGAATTTCAATGAGCGCGACCCCCTCGAACTGAATATCAATGAATGGCTCGACTACTGGAGCCGCCTCAAGATCAACGCGCTACTTCTGAATGGCGGCGGTATTGTCGCCTTCTATCCCACCCGCATCCCATACCACCACAAGAGCCGGTTCCTCGCAGACCGCGATCTGTTCGGCGATTTTGCAAAGGCCGCAAAGGCGCGCGGCATCCGCGTGGTGGCGCGCCTCGATTGCAACTACTCGTGGGAAGAAGCTTGGAAAGCCCACCCCGAGTGGTTCGAGCAGAACTCAGCGGGCGAGCCCATCACTAACGACCAATCTCCCTGGCTATACAAGACCTGCATGTACTCGGCCTACTTCACCGAGCAGATGCCCGCCATCATCCGGGAAATCAATGAACTGTACGATGTCGACGGTTTCTTCACTAACGGCTGGCCGGGAGCTGAAGGACCTTCGCGTTGCCATTGCGCCGAGTGTCGCGGTATGGGCGAGCCAGGCACACCCGAATTTCGTGATCGCCACTTGGCGCGCGTGCTTGAAATCTGGAAATTGTGGGACTCCACCGCCAAGCAGAAGAAGTGGGACAGCCTGTACGTCGGCAATCTTGGCGGCGGCATCCGGGCTTCCACCGACCTGATGGCTATCTCCAAGGTCGCCGGTTGGTTTAACGCTGACCACCAGGGCCGAACCGGCAGCACACCGATTTGGGATTGCGCTCAGCAAGGTCGCGTGGCGCATTGCGTCATGAAAGGGCGCACCATCACTAACGTCACCGGCGCATACGCCAACAGCCACCCCTTGTGGCGCCACACTTCAAAGTCTCCCGAAGAAGCAACCATGTGGATGGCGCAAACCACCGCCAGCGGCATGGTGCCCTGGTACCACTGGCTGGGCGGCGCGCCTAAAGACCTCCGCTGGCGCGAAACCGGCCGCCGCTTCTTCGATTGGATCGCCCAACACGAGCGTCACTTTATCAACCGGAAGTCCATCGCCCGTATCGCATTCGTGTTTTCTGAGCGGGGCAACGCATTCTACAAGCCCCCCGGCGGTGCCGACCCCACCGAGTTCCTCCAAGGTCTTTACTACGCCTTGCTCGAAGCCCGCATCCCCTTCGACTTCGTGCACGAAAACGATCTGGTCGCGGAGACCCTCTCAAAATACTCGGCACTCCTGCTGCCCAATGTCGCTTTGCTGAGCGATGCGCAATGCAGTCAGATCGAAGCCTTCGCCGCTCGCGGAGGCTCAATCCTCGCGACCTTTGAAACCAGCTTGTATGACGAGCGAGGCATGGCACGCCCTGATTTCGGTTTGGCGCAATTATTCGGAATCGGCAAGAGCACAGCCACCCAAGGTCCGAATGGCAACGCGTCTTATGCCCGCATCGTAGGGCAGCATGAGATCCTGCGCGGTTTCGAGAACACTTCCCTGCTGCCCGGGGCAGAGTACCGCGTTCCCGTACAGGCATCTGGCATCGAGAACATTCTTGCCGCGCTCCCGGCATACCCTGCCTATCCCCCCGAAATGGTATACGCACCATCTGAACCTGCGCCTGAACCTGCCATCGTTCTCCGTGACCGCGGGCAAAGCCGGCTCGCCTATATTCCCGGCGACATCGATCGCAGTTTTTGGCGCTCCGGCAACCCCGACCTCAGCCGCCTGCTGCAAAACGTGATCACTTGGCTGGTGCACGGTCGCCCTCCCGTCCGCGTCTCTGGCGAGGGAGTCCTCGAACTCTTCGCCTGGGAAACTGAGCCTGGCTTCGCTCTGCACCTGCTGAATTACACAACCCCAATATGCTGCGCGGCTGGTTCACGGCAACTTATCCCGTGGGTCCGCAACTCGTCCGCGCTGATCTTCCCGATGGAATCCTCGGCTCTAGCGTCACGCTGCTTCGATCCGGCGCTACCGTTCCGCTAAAACGCACAGGCCGCAGCGTCGAATTCACCGTGCCCGCTGTGCGCGATTACGAAGTCGCCGTCATTGCCCGCTGACTCGGCCGGATCCGTGTGATATCGTTTTTTACGATGAAACCGGAACTGTCACGCCGTTCGTTCCTCGCCCTCACCGCCGCTGCTCCTATGCTCACTGCCGCCGGCAAGAGCATTCCCGTTGGCCTGGAACTCTACTCCGTCCGCGACGAGCTCAAAAAAGATCTTTCGGGTACCGTGCGCGCCGTAGCCAAGATGGGCTACCAGGACGTCGAGTTTTTCTCGCCTTACTACGATTGGACCCTCGACCAGGCCAAGGATGTTCGCAAACTTCTCGATGAGCTCGGCATCACTTGTCTGTCTACGCATAACGATTCGAAGGCACTCGAACCCGACGGGATTCAGCGTGCCATCGATTTGAATTCGACGATCGACAGCAAATACATCGTCCTCGCCAGCGCGGGCCATGCCGGCGGCGCGGACGGATGGAAGCGCGTTGCCGACACGCTGAACCAGGCCTCGGAAAGGTTGAAACCTCTCGGCATGGCCACTGGCTATCACAATCATGAAACCGAGTTCAAAGTCGTTAACGGCCAGCGACCCATCGAGATCATCGCGGCCAATACCAGCAAAGACGTCATGCTACAGCTCGACGTCGGAACCTGCGTTGAAGTGGGCTCCGATCCCGTCGCCTGGATTGAAAAGAATCCGGGCCGCATCCGTTCCATCCACTGCAAAGAGTGGTCTCCCGAAAATGGCTATAAAGCCTTGTTCGCCGAAGGTACCGCTCCATGGAAGAAAATCTTCGCCGCTGCCGAGTCCGTTGGCGGCGTTGAGTTCTATCTCGTCGAGCAGGAGGGCAGCCGGTTTTCTGAGTTGGAAACCGCCCAGCGCTGCCTCGCGAGTTTTAAGAAGGTCCACGGCTGAGGTTACCTGATGCGAACCGTCTTAATCTCGGCCTTACTTTCACTTTCTGCATTTGCCGCCGGCGATAACCCGCCCACTCTTGCCATCGGCGCCGCCGCGCCCGATTTCTCTTTGCCCGCGGTCGATGGCAAAACGTATCGCCTCGCGGACTTCTCCTCGAGCAAAGTCCTTGCCATTGTCTTCACCTGTGACCATTGCCCCACCGCACAGCTTTACGAAGACCGCATAAAGAAACTGACCGATGACTATCGCGCCCGCGGCGTAACCGTTATCGCCATTCAACCCAACGATCCTAAGTCCGTCCGTCTCGACGAAATGGGCTATACCGACCTCTCCGATTCCTTCGACGAGATGAAAACCCGTGCCGCCTATAGCCACTTCAATTTCCCTTACCTATACGACGGCGAAACTCAGGCCATCTCGCGCAAATACGGCCCAACTGCCACTCCGCACATCTTCGTCTTCGATCAGGCGCGGAAGCTGCGCTATGAGGGCCGCGTTGACGACAGTTCCCGCATTGCTTTAGTGAAGCGGCAGGACGCCCGTAATGCTATCGATGCGGTGCTTGCTGGCAAACCCATCGCCACGCCCAAGACTCCGACCTTCGGCTGTTCCATTAAGTGGTCCTCGAAAGAAGAAGGCATCGCGGCCGAGCTTGCCGAAATCGAAAAAGAGCCAGTAAAGCTGGAAATGGTCGACGCCGCGGGCCTAAAAGCCCTGCGCAAGAACTCCACCGGCAAGGTGCTGTTGGTCGATTTCTGGGCTACCTGGTGCGGTCCCTGCGTCAAGCAATTTCACGACTTCGAAACCATGTACCGCATGTACCGCCACCGCCCGTTCGATTTCGTGACCGTCGCCACCAATTACCCCGACGAAAAGAAGGGCGTCATGGCCGAGCTCGAGCGTCAACATGCGTCAGGCCGCAATCTGCTGTTCGGTACCACCGACAACTATGGCCTCATGGCCGCCTTCGATCCCACGTGGAACGCCGGAGTCCCCTACTCCATGCTCATCCGCCAGGATGGAACGGTAGCGTTCCAGCACCAGGGATCCATCGATCCGATTGAGTTGCGCCGCATCATCCTGGCCACCATTCCCGATGACGATTACATCGGCATCAAGGCTCATTGGACGAAGCGCTAATCCACCACGAGCTTCTTCGGTTCGATAACGGGCCAAGGATCGCGTAGCGCGAAGAGCGTTTCGAATCCTCTGCTCCAGACGGCTCCGCTTCTGGCGAACCCCGCCAACATCACGCTATCATCCAGGTTCACGCTTCCTCCCATGGAACATCAGCCTTCGGCGCATCTCTTTCAGCCGCTCGCCATTCGCGGCATCACCTTTCGCAACCGCATCGCCGTCTCGCCCATGTGCCAGTACTCGAGCAGCGACGGTTTCTCGAGCGACTGGCACCTCGTCCACCTCGGCAGCCGTGCCGTCGGCGGCGCCGCCCTCGTCTTCACCGAAGCCACCGCCGTCGAGCCACGTGGGCGCATCAGCCCCGCTGATCTCGGTATCTGGAAAGACGACCACATCGAAAACCTCGCCCGCATCGCCGCCTTCATCAAACAGCAAGGCGCCGTTCCCGGTATCCAGCTTGCGCACGCCGGCCGTAAAGCCAGCACTCGCGTTCCGTGGGAAGGCGGCGCCGTGATTCCCGCGGACCAGGGCGGCTGGCAATCCGTTGCTCCCAGCGCAATCCCTTTCCGCCCCGGCGATCCCGCGCCCGCTGAACTCAGTATTACCGGCATCCAAGCCGTGGCCGGCGCCTTTGCCGCAGCCGCCCGCCGCGCCCTCACGGCGGGCTTCGAAGTTCTTGAAATCCATGCCGCTCACGGTTATCTCATCAACGAATTCCTGTCGCCACTTTCCAACCATCGAACCGACAGCTACGGCGGCTCCTTCGATAATCGTATTCGTCTCGCGCTCGAAATCGCCAATGCCATCCGCGCCGTTTGGCCCAGCCACCTGCCCCTCTTCACCCGCATCTCCGCCACCGACTGGGCCGAAGGCGGCTGGACTCTCGATGATTCCCTGGCTCTCGCCGCACGCCTTCGTGATCACGGCGTTGACCTCATCGATTGCTCCTCCGGCGGCAATGCCGTCGACGCCAAAATCCAGATCGGCCCCGGCTACCAGGTACCCTTCGCCGAACGCATCCGCCGCGAAGCCGGCATTCTCACCGGTGCCGTCGGCATGATTACGGAGGCGCACCAAGCCAACGAAATCATTCAAACCGGCCGCGCCGACCTCGTCCTTTTGGCTCGCGAGTTCCTGCGCGATCCCTACTTTCCACTCCACGCCGCGACCGTTCTCGACTCCCAGGCAGCCGTACCCGTGCAATACCTCCGCGCCTTTCCGCCCTCCAAGCGCTGACCGCACTCAGCCTCGATACAATTGGTCTGAGCCATCGTATGACCACGAGACGCCAATTCTTCTTTGCAGCCGCTGGTGCCGCCGCCGTCGCTAAGCCCGCCCGCCTTTCCTCCAAAGAGCGCGTCGACCGCGCCCTCAACGGCATGCGCGCTCCGGATCGCCCGCCCTTCAGCTTCTGGCACCACTTCGGTCTCGAGAAGGAAGGTCCCGCCAGCCATGCCCGCGCCATCGTCGCGTTTCACCGCCAGTTCCACACGGATCTCGTCAAGGTGATGAGCGACTTTCCCTATCCCAAGTCCTCCGGGAAATGGTTCGAGCTCTCCGTCGAAAAGAATCCTTTCCCCGCCCAGATTCATGCCCTCGAAGCCATTCGCGATGCTATCGGCGCCGAGGCGTACTTTGTCGAAACCATCTTCAATCCCTGGAACGTCGCCGAGAAACTCTCGTCGCCCGCCGAAGTCCAGCGTCTCAGACAGGAAAACCCGAAAGCTCTCGCCGCCGCCCTTGAAGTCATCGCGCACTCCGAGGCGAATCACGCCCGCAAGGCTATCGATGCCGGTGCCGCGGGCGTCTTCCTGGCCATTGCCAATGCGCAGCCCGAATTTCTCAGCGAAGAAGACTACGTCAAGTGGAGCGAGCCCTACGATCGCTTGGTCCTTGACGCCGTGAAGGACGCGCCGCTAAACATTCTGCATCTCCATGGCGATCACGTCTACGTGAATCACTTCACCAGGCCTTGGCCCGCCCGCGCTATCAACTATTCCGTCCACGGCACCGGCGTTCCCTTTCTCGAATTGCGCAAAACGTACAAAGGTACGTTGCTCGGTGGTTTGGATGAAAAGAACTTCCGTACCCTCGACGAGAATGAGCTCAAGACCGAGTGGCGCCGAGCGCAGGAGCAGGCCGGAACCCGGTTCATCCTGACGCCCGGTTGCTCCGTGCCTAACGATTCCAGCGACGCCGAGCTCAACCGCCTCGTAGCGGTTCTGGGCGCCTAATCGCTACCTCATTTGGAAGCGCACGATCGCCTGCCCGAGCTGGATCTCGTCTCCCGTCTCGAGCTTCACGCCTCGTGCATTGCGATGCACATCTGCGCTCAAACCGTCGCGGATAATCCATAACCCGCAATCGCCCTCGCCCTTCTTGCCATGCGAATACCAGCGGTCGTTAAACAGCCGGTACTCACCGGTCTTTTTCGAGTACAAGATATGTGCATGCTCGCGCGAGACCGTGGCATTTTCTTCGGTGAAGGCCAGGTCGTTTCGCCGCGACGGCCCATCCGCGCGGTACACCTCTACCCCGCGCCCGATGTTCGTCCGTTCCTTGCTCAGTAGGATTTCTCCCGCTGCTGCCTTCCCTCTCACTACCACCAGCCGCGCCGTTCGCCGGGTTGGCGCTGTGGCCTCCTTCGACGGTCTCGATTCCACCGCTACCGTGAACCATGGCTGGCGCGCACCCGGGCTTTCCTTCGCCGTCTCGAACTCAACCGCCAGATCATCCGGGAACTGGTAAGCCGCGCGCCCCAGGCTCTTTCGGATCTCTTGTTCGAAATAGCCCTTCACGAAACTACTCTTCAGCAAAGCGGATTCCTCATCGCCGGCGCCGCGAACCAGCACGCGAACCACATTGAAAGGGAACATGATCCGGCCGCCGACGCGCTGGCCTTTTTTTCGAATCTCCTCGATCACAGCCAGCCGGATCTCCGCAAGCTCCGGCGCATCGTTCGGAGCAAGCGCGGCGTCAAACGGCGCTTCGAAAATCGTTTTACCAAGCCGCTCCACCAGGTCCGAAAGGCTCATGGCTTTTTCTCCGCCGCCGGTGCTACTGCGGGAATGATTCCAAAATCTGAGGCGGCTTCCGCGACTTCCCGCGCAATCGGCGCCGCCAGTGTTCCGCCGTATCCTCCGTGTTCCACAATCACCGCGAATGCAATGCGACGTGCTGCTTCGCCATCGTACGGCGCGAATCCGGCAAACCACGAGTGCGGCTGCCCGTCGCCCAGTTGTGCCGTCCCTGTCTTGCCCGCAATCGAAACTGCCGTCCCTTTCATCGCACGCCGGGCCGTCCCATCGGTCACTACGGACCGCATAGCGCCCGCCAAAAACGTCGCCGTCTCCGGCGACACCACAGGCACGGGCTCTCGTATCACCCGAACGTCACTTTGATCCTTGATCCACCGCGCCGTCGGGGCCAGACCCCAGTTCGCAATCGTGGCGCTTACCCGCGCCATCTTCATCGGCGTCGTCAAAATTGGCCCTTGCCCGTATGCCGCGAACGGCAGCATAGCCTGGAGCTCCGCTGGATCCGCATCCGGGAACCCGAACAAATGCAGCGTATCCCGTAGCGGTCCTGCGCCTACGCACCCCACCCCGAGCTGCGCAAAATATGCATTGCACGAAACCGTGATCGCCTTCCGCATATTAAGCGTGCCGTGCGCCGCATCGCCGATATCATCTTTGATCACGCGCCTCCAGCCGGGAATCAACGTCCCTCCTCGCCTGCCCGCCATTGGCCGGCATTGAAACGTCTTGTCGACAAAATGCGGATCGATGCGCAGCGCGGCAATCGCCGTCACCAGCTTGAATGTCGACCCCGGCGGATATTCTCCATAACGTGCGCGGTCCAGCAGTTCATCCGGCGTGCCCGCCTTCCCCGCCGCCGGTGCCGGCAGGCTCACCAGCGCCAGCACGTCTCCCGACCCCGCATCCATCACAACTACCGCGCCCTTATCATGATTCGTAATTCGCAGCCGCCGCTTAAGAATTTCCGTCGCCCGCGCTTGCAGCCGGATGTCAATTGACGTCCGCATGCGCCGGTCTCTGTTTAGCAAACGCTGGATGTCCGCATTCCACCAGTGATGACGGTAGCGCACCAGCGGTGCGAGTTCCTGCAAATCACGATAGCCCTGCAACCGCTGGTTCGCGTCGTGCTCCACCAGGGAAGCGTTGCTGGCGTGAAAATTCTCGCCCGTCCGCCAGTCACCCAAAAAATGTGCCGCGAGCTCGGGAAAGGGATAGTGGCGGCTCTCCAGCCGGGAGCAAACGGTATCGATGGCTACGCCCATCCCATCGTATTGATCTCGGCCCTTTTCTAACTCTTTCCAGTCGCTCGTCGCTAGCACCACGCCGTTCCGGTCGAAAATCGTTCCCCGTACGATTTCCCGTGCCATCGACGTCAGCCGCGGGTTGTGCTGCGCGCGCTTCACGCCGTCGTTTTCGAAAATGTGCACATCATGCGCTATGAATTCCTGATCCCGCGCTACTTGAAAATATGCTGCCTTGGCTACCAGTGCCGTGGCGCATACCGCAAGGATGATCCCCACGTAACGCACCGGCCGCGCGAACGGTTCTCCGATCTCCGGCCGCGTCGGCTGGCTCGATGCCGACAGGATTAGCGCGAACAGGAGAAAGTTCGCCAGCATCGCCGTGTTCCCTGAGCTCAGAAATGGCGACACCACACCTGATAAGGGAATCGCGCCCAGCACGCCGCCGGAAATGAGCAGCATCTCGAGCGCAAACAACCCCGTCAGTCCTAGCACTAGAAACAGCGTATATTCGCTCGCTGCTGAGCGTGCAATCCGCAGCGACCGCCTTACCAGGAAGACGAACAATCCCGCAATGGCCGCCACTCCCGCAAAGCCCCACTCTTCTCCAATCGCCGGAAGCACCAGGTCTGTGTGGCCTGCCGGAATCAGTGCCGGATCGCCGAATCCCGGCCCCGATCCCCACACACCGCCCGTTGCCAGCGCCCAGATGGAATGGGCCAGTTGATCTCCGCCCGCCACATCGTTATCCCACGGCGAGAGCCACATCGAAACGCGTTCCACAACCGTGTGCGGCTGGCCGAAGTGATACCCGATCGTCACTCCCGCCACCAGAATCGCCAGCCCGAGTATCGCCAACCCCGCCTTTCCCCGCGCCACCGCAAACATCATCATGAACAGGAAGCCCATCACGAGCGCCGGCCCCATATCCTTGAGTACGAAAAACAGCAGCAGCGCGCAGCCGGCGGCGCACATTACCGGCAGCGCCTCCGAAAAACGAGGAAGATTCAGCCACCGCAACGGACCGGGTGCCAGCCGCTTTTCCCGCAGCTCGCGCAGGTGTTCCCATTTGCGCGCGAAATACCCCGCCAGAAACATTACCAGCAGCAGCTTGATCACTTCCACCGGCTGGAACGGCCCCAGGTTCACTTTCGAGTCGCTTCCCGTAGGCCCTGACCCCATTGCGATGAGCAGAACGAATAGAACGAAACTCGCCAGCAGCGGCGTGTAAGTCCATCTTGCGAATCGCTTCGCATCGAAGGAGCGAACGAGAGGCAGTAGCAGTAGAGCGCAGCCCAACGCCACACCCCACGAGAACTTACTGAACTCCAACGTGTCGCGGAGTGGGTCGCGCAAGCTCACCGCCAGAATCAAGCCCAATCCGCTTAACAAATGCAACGCCGGCAGAATCCCTGGGTCGCCGTGGAAGCCCTTGTAGCGCCACGCCCAGTGCACCGCATAAAAGCTCAGCAGATAAAGCCCGATCCATCCCGCGAAAGCGAGATAAAACTGCCGTGGCGTGCGTACCGCCAGCATCGGCTTCAATTTCGCCACCGGCAGAAGTGCCAGCCTCGTTGTCCCTTTATGCGCCTTGCCCTGGTCGCGCGCCAGTTGTTGCTGAAGCTGATCACGCAACGCATGCCATCGCGGTTCGCTCTCGATTTCCTGTCGGCTCACCCGCAGCCTCGCCAGAGCCCCTACGTTCGGCAGCGGACGGTGCGCCTCAACGTATGCGGCCACTCGCTCGGCTACAAGCTGCCGTTCCGCGGCATCGGAAAAAAACTGGAGTGCCGGCACAAGCTCATCCGCCTTCTCCACCGCATTCAGGTTCAACAGCTCTCCATTGCCCATCCGCGCCGATAAATCCGAAAAGTTTGCCGTTTTCGCAAACAACACCACTCCCAGACCCGCGCACACAACCACCGATGCCGCTATCAGCCATGGCAGTTCGCGCCGTCGTTCCGCCGGCACCACCCTCTCCCATTGGCCAAGGTGCAGAAGTGTCCGCTGTTCCCAGCTCTTGGTTACCGCCACGTGTGCGCTCTCCCGGATCGCTTGCGCGGAGCGCTAATCTTTTCGTTCTTCGCCGAAACGGCGTGCAGCCTGGCCCGGTCCCCGTACAGCCGCTCTACACTCGATGCAACGTTCGAGAATCCCTCGATCGGCTCGTACAAGTTCAACGCCCGCTGCAAATCGCTTTGCGCGCGGCTGGCATACTTGGCGGAATCTATTGAGGCCGCCCCGGCTTTCTCTGCCTGAGCCAGCTCCTGCTCCGCCCGGTAGAGATATCCATCCGCCTCTTCTTCCGTCTCCCGCGGACCCGCCTTGAACCCCAGCCGCTCGGCAACGGAAATCTCCGCCACCGCGCGTCCTACATTGCGCAGGCCGTAAACATAGAGCCGCGCCAGCGCAAGATGCGGGTCCGGTGAACGCGGCAACTCCACCGCCGCTTCCTCCAGTCTCGCCTTCGCCTCCGCGTCCTGCGCTTTGCCTGTCAGTAGGGCGATGTAACCGTTCACCAGCGCCAGCTTTCCCTTGGCGGCCCGGTCTGATTCATCCAATTCCAACGCGTGCTGCAAGCACGCTCTCGCTTTACGCCAGTCGAAATCGCCCGCCACAGGATCGGAGCTGTCCCTGTAACGCTCGATCACATCGTCCGCGGCGTCCACAAATGCCGTGCGCAGCGGAGCGGTGATCCACCCCACCGGCGAATAACGTCCCAGCGGCAGATTTCGCTCGCGAAGCCGCCTGTACAAGCCCCAATCCGCCTCCACCTGCGCCACTGAGCTATGCACATAGTCGCGGTGCCCCCGCAGCGGCCGGCTGTCCACCCAAAACCGGTAAGCGAAGGCCGTCTCAATGTAAATCAGCGCGCCGATCAGCAGCCCTACTGCAACCGCCGCCGCCGGCATCCAAAACCGCTGCACGTACGGCTTTGCCGCCCGCACCCGCGCCAGGATTTCCTGCGTCCCGCGCCGTACGGTTCGCGGAGACGTACGGTCCTTCTCCACCGTCGGATTCACCGCCCATGCCTGCTGCTTCTCGCTTGCCGCCTGCGTCGGCTTGTCGCCAAGAAATGCCCGCAGATCCTGCTCCATTGCCGCGGCCGTGGGATACCGGTTCTCGATTTCCCCCGCCAGCATCTTGCGAATCACCGCCCGCAGCCCCGCCGGACAATCGTCCGGCAACGCCCTCGGCGGCCTCTTCGACCGGATCAGTTCCTCCAGCTTCTGCGTGCTCTGCGCCTGGTATGGCGGAAAGCCGGCCACCATTTCGTAGAGCGTCGCGCCCAGCGCCCACAAATCCGAATGCGGATCCACCTGCGCCCGCTTCAGGCGCTCCGGCGAGCAGTAACTCGGACTTCCCAGGTTGTGATACGTCAGGTGGTGCGTGAACGTGATCGCCTTCGAGATCCCAAAATCCAGCAGCCGCACTTCGCCTTCCGGTGAGACTTGTATGTTCGATGGCTTGATGTCCCCATGTACCACCGCGCGCTTCCGCCCGTCGATTTCGATCTCGAACGAATGCAGTCTCGCCAGCTGGTTGGCTACTTCCGCCGCGTATTCCGCCGCCCGCATCGGCGCCAGCCGCTTCTCGGACTGTAGAATCTCCGCGAGGCTCTGGCCCTCCACATACTGCATGGCGATGTAGTAGCAGCCGCTCCGGTCCCCTGAGTCATAAACCTCCAGAAATCTGGCGTCGACTTCGTGAAGCTGTTTCTGGATTTCCGATCCCCGGCGCTCGGCCTCCAGCACGATCTGCGTCCACGGATCGGCCGATTGCTCGACGATCTTCAGAACCATGCGCCGGTTTTCCGCGGGATCCCTGGCCAGGTAGACATCGGTCATCCCCCTGCCCAGCTTGGACAGAATCTCGTACTTGCCGAATTGCTTGGAGTGCAGCATCTCGGGCCGTTGAGAACTAATACGTTACTGCAATACGCCGGTTTCCGGATTGAGGGGATTTAATGACCGAGGATTCGCCGCACCCGGTACTTCCATCGCCGCCACCGGCTTGGCGCTTCCCGGATCTGAGTCACTGCATTGCCCGAGCCCAAAAACTCCGGCCCCGCCACGAAAACCACGCTGACGTTGTCCTTGCCCCCCGCAAAGTTCGCCGCGTCTACGAGTTCGCGAGCCACCTTCACCGGATCTCCTTGAAAATCCTGGACGATCGCGTTGATTTCCGCCGACGTCAGCATATCGCTCAAACCGTCCGTGCAAAGTAGCAGTGCCGCGCCGGCTTTGAAGCGAAACGACTTAAGTTCAATGAAATCATCGTTCGAAAATTCGCGAGCTCGCGAACCCACATCGCGAAATACTTCATTCCGTTGAGGATGCGCCATCGCTTGCGCTTCGGTGAGTTCCCGCTGTCCTCCAACTCGCCGACCGGCGAATGATCCGACGTCAACTTCCGGATCGTCCCATTCCAGATGAGATAGAGCCTCGAATCTCCCACATGGCCGACGGTGATACGGTCTTCCCGCGCCACTGCAAGCGTCAACACCCACGCCATCCCGCGACAGGCTTCACGTTCTTGCGCCAGGCGGTGGATCTGGTTGTTGGCAGCGGTGATCGCCTCGGCAACATCTCTCTCGGATTCAATGGGATACCGTGCGATCACGTCCACAGCGGTTTGCGCGGCCGTCTCGCCCGCGGCGCGGCCGCCCATACCATCTACCACCAGGAATATCCCGCGGGACTCGTCGGCATAGACCCGGTCTTCGTTTTCCTCGCGAACCAGACCGGGATCGCTCGCCGATCCAGACCGGTAGCCTACGGTCGCGATCATCGGCGGGTCTCGAAAGAAAGAGTCAGCACCTGCGCCACCCCGATGGTGGCGTGGTCGGGCAGCGGCTCTTCGGTTCCCTTCTTTAACCGCTTTCCTTCCAACCAGGTACCGTTGACGCTCTTGTCCATGATGTAGAAACGACGGGTCGCCGGATCGCGGCGCAACACGAAATGCTCGCGCGAAACCTCGTCGTTGCTGTAGAGCGCCAGGTCCATGGGTTGATCGTCGCCGCCGCGGCCGACACGGACCGCATTCTGCGAGATCAAATAGAGTTGAGGGCCCGAGTCATCTTCATAACGAATCTCAGCGTATACCACCTCGGACGTTCGCCGGGTTACGGCCGGGGTCCGAGGGGTGGTAACCGACGGTTCCCGGCCCATCAACGTAGTTTTGGTGCCGCGGAAACCGGGTTGCGCCGTTTCATTCAGTTCGGAGTGAATCTCGACATCCCCCACGGGCACCGTACCCTCGGAATCGCGCAGAAACTCGAGCATCCAGTCCCGGCCGGCAATCTTATACTCCTTGCGTGGCTTCCCGGGGCGTTTCATGCCTAGAATCTTCGGCTTCGTGTTCAATTGGGCGACACGGGCGCCCAGCGCGCGCCGGGCGTCCTCAGCGATCAGGTCGAAGACACCCTCGAGCCGGCTATAGTCGTCGGGGTGAAGGTAAAGGCTGAAGACGCACGGCAGGAGGACGCTGTAGCCCATCTCGAACTCGCCCAGCTCCATATTGCGGATCAGTTCAGTGATAAGCGCCTGGCCGCTGAGCTTGCCGGGAACGGGCATGGTGTCTCTCTGGGCCATCGATCCTCCCAGAGCTTCGACGTATTGTAACAAGCCCGGTTTCGGCTACTTACTCTGCAGGAGCGGGACCCCCTCCTTGTTCAGCTTGCGTGCCAGCGCAGCCCCGGAAAACTTCGCGATCGTGATCTCCGCGCGGTAGAGAACACGGCAACCTTTTTCGAGATGGCCGCCGAAGGCACCCTTGGCGCCCGCCATGGTCAGATGCAGGTGCGGTTCGCCACCGGCGATGATACCGTTCACATTGAGAATCTCGAGCGGCTCTTTAACCGTCAGAAACTCATCCACGGGCTTTTCGGCCACAGAGGTGATGCGATGGTAAGTACACTCCCCCATCGAGCCCGCGGCCGTCAACACAGCCCCATCTTCGATGGAGTGATCGCGAATGACCTGCTGGATGGTCTCGAGCAGCAGGTCGCCGCGATCGAGACGTATCCGGTACACCTCCGCAATCTGAGCGCCGCCGAAGATCTCGGCACACCGCGCTCCGGACACCAGCAGCAATAGCCACACAACCGTTCGCGCCATGACGACTCCTTCGCGTCACAGTTTACGACTGCTTGACCGGCGGCGTCTTATTTCGGATGCGGATTCTCAACCGTAGCGGCGGGTTTTTCGACGTCACTCATCCTATAGATCTGTGCCTGGACATAACGCGAACCGACTTCCTCGAAATAGCGCAGACAGAAGTTCTTGGCGCCCTCTAAGGTTCCGTAGTACGGCAGCGGATCGCGCACCTCCCTTTTCCCCTCCCGATCCACAAAGTAAATATCGTGTCGTTCCAATTCTTCCATTCACTCTCCCAGGGGTGAAGGAACAGGCAAGTCCGGCCCGCGACGGAGCCGGAAGAACCCGCGGCAGACGCTCGCTCTGTTCTGTATTCAGAACAATAATAAATAATTTATAGGATTCGTCAATAGAAGAAACCTATTGTTTTAATAATTTTGTTCTGAATTCAGAACAAGGTGCTTATGTTGAGAAATCCGGCGCCGTCCCCGATACTTTTCCCGCCGACCGGTGTTTGGTCTAAGGTGCAACGGATTGGAAGCGTATTTACCACGGCGATCTTGACCGTCTTGCCAGGATTCGGCCAAACCATCGGACCAGCCATCCTGAACGACCACGCGGCGGCGCGATTCCTGGACCAAGCCACGTGGGGCCCGACGCCGGCGTCCATCGCCCAACTCCAGCAGATGGGAATCGACAACTGGCTGAACGGGCAATTCGCACTCAACACGTCGGATTTGCCGGACCAGCCGATAGTCGGCGCAGACGGCAAGCCCAACCGGAATATGGCTCCCGTGCAGGCGGCATTTTTCCGGAATGCGGTGAACGGGCAGGACCAGTTGCGACAGCGCGTGGCATTCGCGCTGAGCGAAATCTGGGTTGTGTCAGCTCAGTCGGGCGTGCACCCGGCATATGCCTACCCGCCGTACTGGCGGCTATTGCGCGACAATGCGTTCGGCAATTATCGCGACATCATCAAGGCCATGACACTCAGCCCGGCCATGGGACGCTTTCTGAACATGGCCAATAACAATCAGGGCGATCCGGCGAAGGGTACGGCCGCCAACGAAAATTACGCGCGCGAGCTGATGCAATTGTTCACCTTGGGCTTAAAGCGACTGAATCCGGACGGCAGCCCCGTGGTGGGCGCCAGCCAGATTCCGGTGCCTACCTTTGACCAGACGGTAGTGAGCAACATGGCCAAGATTCTCACCGGTTGGACCTATCCCACCGCGACCGGAGCCACGCCGAAGCACGACAATACCCAATACTTCATCGGCCAGATGTATGCCGTCGAGCGCAACCATGACACCAGCCAGAAAACTATTTTCGGCAACGTGGTGATCCCGGCAGGCCAGACGGCGGAACAGGATCTCGAATCCCTGCTCGATGCGCTTATGCAGCAGAACACCATGGCTTCCTTCGTGAGCCAGCAGCTCATCGAGCACCTGGTGACGAGTAACCCAAGCCCCGGATACATCGAGCGCGTGTCCAACGTTTTTCTGAACAACGGCGACGGGGTTCGCGGCGACATGCAGGCCGTGATCCGGGCGATACTGACCGACGAGGAAGCGCGCGCCAACGATAATCCGGACACGCCCGTCAACCCGAATTTCGGCCACTTGCGCGAGCCGGTGCTATTTCTCGCCAATATTTTGCGCGGCTTGAACGCTACGATCGGCCAGGACAACCTGGTGAACCGCTATGCGGCGTCGATGTCGCAAAACCTGTTCAACGCCCCCAGTGTGTTCAGCTATTTCTCGCCCCAGTACCGCACGGCGAAGGGTCTGGTTGGTCCGGAGTTTCAGATTTTCTCGACGGCTACGGCGGCAGACCGCGCCGACGCTGTGAACGCGGCGCTTTATCACGCAACATTGGATGGCACGACCAGCGTCAGTCTGTCGCCGTTCGTACAACAGGCAACCAGCACGGATGCGTTGATGGATTACATCAGCTATGTTTTTCTGCACCACACCATGTCTCCCGTGCTCACCCAGCAGGCGACGGATGCCGCTAACGCTGCGGGGAACAGCGAAGCCAAAGCGCGGGCGGCGCTGTACGTCATACTGACGTCGGGCGAGTACCAGGTCATCCAGTAAAGGAACCCTCATGTTCACACGTCGCGGATTCATTCGTATTGGAGCGGCATCCGTCGGAACGTTGGCTTTGCGGCCGTTTGGCTTGCTGCCGGCGCTCGCGCAGAACGGCGGAGATTATCGCGCGCTGGTGTGCGTCTTCCTGTTCGGGGGCAACGATTCCAACAACTCCGTAATCCCCATGGACGATGCCAGCTATCAGGCGTACCAATCGCTTCGCGGCAATCTGGCTTTGACGGGCAGCAATGTTACCTCGCCGGTCACGAGCGTTTCCGGAGCACCGTACGCGTTTCACGCCAAGCTGGCCGAAGTTGCGAACCTGTTCGGCAGCAAGGAACTGGCGGTGGTGGCGAACGTCGGTTCGCTCGTGCAGCCGCTGACGCGCGATCAATACCAGCACTCGCAAGCGCCGGTTCCAAATAATCTGTTTTCACATTCCGACCAGCAGCTGCAGTGGCAGACGTCGGTCGCGCAGGGCAACAGAGCGACCGGCTGGGCAGGCCGCGCGGCGGATTACATCGCATCTCAGAACATCAATCCCGGCAGCTTCCCGGCTTTTGTTTCCGTGAATGGGAACAGCTTGCTGGGCACGGGCGCAGTGACACAGCCCGCCGCGGTGTCGCCCGGCCAATCCCTGGAGCTTAAGGGATTCAACAACACGCCCGCTTCGCAGGCGCGACTGGATGCGCTGAACAAGCTGCTGACGCTCGACAGCGGGATGTCGCTCGTGCAGGCGGCCAACACCACCATGGCCAACAGCATCGCCGATGCCAAGGCTCTCGGGGCGGCACTGGCCAGCGCTGCACCGCTCAAAACGCAATTTCCTCAGACCGGAATTGGCGCACAGTTGCAACAGGTGGCGCAGATCATTCAAGTGCAGGCGGCTCTCGGGATGCGGCGGCAGATCTTTTTCTGCTCCATGGGCGGATTCGATACGCACACCAACGAGCTCGACACGCACGACATTCTTTACCCGCAATTGAGCCCGGCGCTGGCTGCGTTCTACGATGCTACCCAGGAAATGGGGATGGCGCAGAACGTGACAACCTTTACAGAATCCGATTTCAGCAGAACGTTCCAGCCGACCTCGGGCGGCGGCAGCGATCATGCCTGGGGCAGTCACCATTTTGTTCTGGGCGGCGCCGTGCAGGGCGGCCAGATTTTTGGCAAGTTCCCGACATTCCAACTGGGCGGCCCGGATGACGCCGATGTGCGCGGGCGGTGGATCCCCACGACTTCCATCGATCAGTACGGCGCCACGCTGTGCTCGTGGTTCGGCATTCCGGACACGGCGCTGGCGGCTGTGTTCCCGAACTTCCCGAACTTCGGCTCGTCAAAGCTGGGATTTTTGGGATGACCGCTTCCTCCGGTCTCGGCTCAGCCTAGCAGGTGGGAGCGGCCAGCGATGTGCGGATCGAGCCCGTCGCCGGACCTCGAATCCACGCAAACGATAACGGACTTCAAAACCTGGTGACCTCGGAGGCCTTTCGAGCGTCTTATAGTGGTGCGGGTGTCCCCAGACGTCGGGCTGGTTTATCCCCTGGATGAATTTTATGTGAGGGCCGGGCTGCCCCTGCCGCCCATCACCGCGATCAGCGGCGCCGACGTTCCCGAGCCTTACCGCGGGCTGCTTGTGCATGCACGCGACATGACCCCAACCCTTGAAAGCGCATACGGCGGCACGATCCACTTGCGAGTGCTGGACCGGTCAATTGCATGCAATGTGCTCTCACGCGAAGTGGTGCTGGTGCCTGAAGGTAGCACGGCGCCGGCAGCGTTTGGGGTGATCAAAATCAACCTGGAGCATTTCTCGGAACCGGCGCGGGCGCTAGTAATGGAATGCCGGGAGCCGCTGGGAACCATTCTGCGGCGGCACGCGGTTACGCATTCCAGTCAGCCCGAGCTGTTTTTTCGCGCGGAGGCCGATACCCTGATGTGCCGCGCGCTGCAATTAACCGAAGCACACCCTCTGTACGGCCGCAGGAATGTCCTGCGCAACAGCGAAGGGCAAACTTTGGCGCAGGTTGTCGAGATTCTGCCACCGGCGAACGGATTCAAGCGGGAATAACCGCTCCGCGGCGGTTCAGTTTCGCCGCGGCGCCGCCGACAAGCGCGTGAGGAACATCTCGACGAACCGCGGCGCATCTACCTGGCGGGCGATGCTGGTGGTCGCATGATCAGACGGAGCCAGGCGCTCGGCGGGCGTGAACATGGTCATGCCGTTGGTCAGCGGGCTCGAAGTCTCCACCCTCACGCTACCGGTTTGCGTTTCCACGAGGTGCGGATTCAAGGTCACGGCTACGGCCAGAGGATCGTGCAGGATCGGAAATTGATCCGGGTGGCCCTCCTGCCAGAGCTCGATCAGGCGCACGAGGAACTGCGATGCGGGATTGCCCGCGTCGCGCAGGCGCTTCATGTCCGCCGCGTTGAGCTTGCATTGCAGCGTGACGTCAAGCCCGACCGCGGTAATCGGAACTCCCGAGCTGAAGACGATTTCCGCGGCGATGCGGTCGCGCATGATGTTGTACTCGGGCGTGAGCAGATGAAATGCCCCGCCCATGAGCACGATCCGTTCGATGTTTTCCTTGATGCGCGGTTCGCCTTTTAAAGCGAGCGCAATGTTGGTCAGCGGGCCGACAGGAACGAGCGTGATCTTGCGCGGCGAGCTCAGGAGTGTCTCGATGATCAGCTCGGATGCGCGCTTGCGGGCCGCGGGAGGTAGCGTGTCGGCATCGGTGAGGACGGTGAACTGTGGAGCGCGGCCGGTGTGCATGGGGTCAAGGAATGGCTCCCGCGCGCCTGTGCCCAAAGCCACATCGTGGCGGCCGTAGAGGCCGAGTTCTTTCCACGCCAGGCGAGAACGGCCCTCTGTGTCGTCGGTCACAGTGGTGACGGCACGGACATCGAGCTCGGGCGATTGCAGCGCGAGCGCCAGCGCCAGGGCGTCATCGATGTCGTCGCCGATATCGGTATCGAAGATGATCGGGATCGGTTGCTGCGCGTGAGAAACGTCGGCCGCGAACAGCCCGATCAGAAAAACCAGCAATGATCGCATGAACCGCATTCTACTCCGTACTGCAGTGTTCCGTGCCCGCTGTAAATGTTTGTAAGGCACGCTCCGGGCGGGCAACGCCGTGTTCTATCTCCGCATCTGTATATATGGAAATCGAAAAATGAGGCAGGTATGAAGATCTTAAGCGGATTGGCAACGGTCGTTCTGCTCGCGGGAACGTCGCTGGCCATGGCGGATACCAGACCAACCGCGGTTCCAGGAACGGTCAACTATGTGGAAGGTCAGGTGTCGCTCAATGGACAGGAGCTGCCCGCGAAGCTGAGTGGCTCGACGTTGGTCGGAACAAATCAGGTTTTGGACACGGGGCAAGGAAAAGCGGAGATGCTGTTGACGCCGGGCGTGTACTTCCGCCTGGGCGATAACAGTGAAGCACGCATGGTTTCGCCGGGGCTGGCTGACACCCGGGTGGAGCTGGTCAAGGGCTCGGGGATGCTGGAAGTGGATCAGCTCTACAAAGAGAACAATCTCGCCGTAACTGTTGGCGGCGCCACAGCACGCATCGACAAAGAAGGCTTGTACGATTTTCAGGCGCAGCCGGGTACGGTTCGCGTGATCGATGGCAAGGCGACGGTTTACGAAGGGGACGCCCATAAAGATGTCAAGAAGGGGCACGAGCTTATGGTCGCGGAGGGTGCGCCGCTGAAAGCAATCAGCTTGAACAAGGAAGCGGTCGAGTCCGACCCGCTGTACCGATGGAGCAAACTCCGCGGTCAATATGAAGCGGACGCCAACACCAACATGGCGTACGCGGTGGCGGCTTACGGAGGATGGTACGGACCGGGATGGTATTGGGATCCGTACTGGAGCTTTTACTCGTTCATCCCCGGCAACGGATTCTTCTACAACCCGTTCGGATGGGGATTCTATTCGCCGGTTTACGTTTGGGGACATCCATATCTGTGGGGCGGCGGGCACTATCGCTACCCCGTGGCCGGCCGCGCGGCGGCAGTTCCGCCGGCTCACGCTAGCCGCGGGTCAGTTGGTTTTGCACGGCATGCGCAAGCCCCCGCAGCCAGTGGATTCCACAGCTCCGGCACGGCCCGGTTCGGCGGCGGCTTTCATAGCGCGGGCGGATTCGGAGGATTCCACGGCGGCGGCGCCATGGGCGGGCATCGCTAAAACATTTAATCAAATCAACGAATGATCAGGGCCGCGTGCACGTCACGCGGCCCTTTTTATTTTTCCGCTGTCCCGGCCTCGGAGGGGTAATTCTTCGCGTACCAATCGTCATGCATGTTGGTGGCGACATTCAGCACGCGAATATGCTGAAAGCCGAGTTCCTTCAGAGTGGTATACGCGGGACGGATATTCGGACAGCGGACCATAGGGCAACAGCCGCAGTAGATCACGAGGTCGGCATCTTTCGGCAATTTGGCGACGGTCTCTTTTAGCAACGCAATACCTTCGGGCTTCGACCCAGGCCCGGCAGTCAGCGCGTGCAGGATGCGCCGGTTGCGATAGAGGACCGGAAAAGCCACCGAGATGATGGTCGGCGGATGCGCTGATTGCATTTCGTCGACAAGCTTTGCGGGCTGCAGCAGATCCGATGGCGGCCAGGGGCCAGTGGCGTCCTCGGATAAGCATAGGGCGGCAAGAACCGGGAGCAGGAAGGCAGATCGGGGAAAGCGCACGCATCCAGAATATCGCCAAGTGTCTTTTTATGTACAGTGTCAATCCTGTATATTATTATTTTTCAAATACTTACAAAGAAATATTGTCACTCTGACGCCGAGTGTGCTAAAAATGTCCTTCGGGACCGAGTGGCCTCGGTCCCTAAACCTGACCAATAACTAACTCTTAACTTGGAGGTTGCAGCATGAAAATTCGTCCGCTCTATGACCGGATCGTGGTCAAGCGAATCGAACAGAAAGAAACGATGCAGGGTGGATTGTATATTCCCGACTCTGCGAAAGAAAAACCGCAGGAAGGCGAAGTCGTAGCTGTGGGAAAAGGCAAGCGGCTGGAAGACGGCAAGCTGGTGCCGCTGGATGTGGAAGTGGGTAATCGCATTTTGTTCGGCAAGTATTCGGGCAGCGACATCAAGATCGATGGCGACGAGTACATGATCATGCGCGAGGATGAAGTTCTCGGCATTTTGGAAGATCAGCCCAAAGTTGCGAAGAAGGCTAGCTAAGGAGGAACAAGATCAATATGGCAAAGCAGATTATCTACGCAGAAAATTCCCGGCAGGCCATTCTCCGCGGTGTAAACCAGCTGGCGGATGCCGTAAAAGTCACGCTCGGCCCCAAGGGCCGCAACGTGGTGCTGGAAAAGAAATTCGGCGGTCCGAACATCACTAAAGACGGTGTGACGGTAGCCAAGGAAATCGAGCTGAAGGATCCGCTCGAGAACATGGGCGCGCAGATGGTGCGCGAAGTGGCATCGAAGACCTCGGATGTCGCGGGCGATGGTACCACCACCGCGACGATTCTGGCGCAGTCGATCTTCCGCGAAGGCGTGAAGGCCGTGGCCGCCGGAGCGAACCCGATGGCCCTGAAGCGCGGCATCGAGAAGGCCGTCGAAGTGGCCGTGGGCGAAGTGAAGAAGCTCTCCAAGCCGGTTTCCGGTGAGATGATTGCGCAGGTCGGCACGATTTCCGCCAACAGCGATCACACCATCGGCAACATCATCGCCGACGCCATGAAGAAGGTGGGCAAGGACGGCGTTATCACGGTCGAGGAATCGAAGACCATGAGCACCGAGCTGCAGACCGTGGACGGCATGCAGTTCGATCGCGGCTATCTGTCCCCCTATTTCGTGACGGATGCCGATCGCATGGAAGCCGTTCTCGAAGACCCCTACATCCTGATCCACGAGAAGAAGATCAGCAACATGAAGGACCTGCTCCCGCTGCTCGAGCAGATCGCGCGTAGCGGCAAGCCGCTGCTGGTGATCGCCGAGGAAGTGGAAGGCGAAGCGCTGGCCACCCTCGTGGTCAACAAACTCCGTGGCACGCTGAACGCGGTGGCCGTGAAGGCTCCGGGCTTCGGCGATCGCCGTAAAGCGATGCTGGAAGACATCAGCATCCTGACCGGCGGCAAGGCCATCATGGAAGAGACCGGCATCAAGCTCGAGGGCGTTCGTCTGGATGATCTCGGCCGCGCCAAGCGCGTCACCGTGGACAAGGACAACACCACTCTCGTGGACGGCGCCGGCAGCCAGAAAGCCATTGAAGGCCGCATCAAGCAGCTCCGCACGCAGATCGAGGAGACCACCTCCGATTACGATCGCGAGAAGCTGCAGGAGCGGTTGGCGAAGCTGGCGGGCGGCGTGGCGGTCATCAAGGTCGGCGCGGCCACCGAGACCGAAATGAAGGAAAAGAAGGCTCGCGTGGAAGACGCTCTGCATGCAACCCGCGCGGCGGTCGAGGAAGGCATCGTACCCGGCGGCGGCGTGGCTCTGCTGCGTGCCTCCAAGGCGCTGGCCGAGCTGAAGCTGCACGACGACGAGCAGATCGGTGTCAACATCGTGAAGCGCGCGTGCGAAGAGCCTCTGCGGCAGATCGTGGTCAACTCCGGCACTGAAGGCGCCATCGTTGTCGACACGGTTCGCACCAACAACAACCCCAACTACGGCTACAACGCCTCCTCCGACAAGTACGAAGACCTGGTGGCCTCCGGCGTCATCGATCCTACCAAGGTGACCCGTACGGCGCTGCAGAATGCGTCGTCGATCGCCTCGTTGATGCTGACCACCGAAGCTATGGTGGCCGAGATCCCCGAAAAGAAGCCTGCACCGATGCCCGGTGGCGGTCACGGCGGACCCGAAGGGATGGACTACTAAGAGCTTCGCCAGTTTCCGAAGTTCTCGAGCCGCGCTTCCGCAAGGGGGCGCGGCTTTTTTGTTTAGCGGTGAACGGGAACCAGAGGCCGTTCTCCGGCGCGGGAGGCGTTCAAGGACAAGCGTTCGGTTTTCCTGGCCGGCGGTTCTGCCGGCTCCGGCCTGAACCGTGCCGTGAAGTAGAACGTGCTTCCGCAGCCGACTTCGCTTTCCACCCAGATGCGGCCACCCATCATAGCGACCAGGCGGGACGAAATCGTCAACCCCAGTCCCGTGCCCCCGTGTTTTCTGCTGGTCGAGCTGTCCGCCTGGCAGAAGGCTTTGAAAATCAGTCCCTGTTTCTCCCGCGGTATCCCCGGCCCGGTGTCAGACACCGCAAATCGCAGCGCAAGGGCGCCGTCCTGCTCTCCGTCCAGGCTCACGTCGACGCGTACCTCACCGCGCCCCGTGAACTTCACAGCATTGCCCATCAGGTTCAACAATACCTGTCGCAGACGCAGTGGATCGGCGAAGAGCCGGTCGGGAACGTCCGGCGCAACATTCCAGATCAGCGCCAGCCCTTTGCTGCCTGCGGCTGCCCGCAAGCAACGCACCGCCTCCTCCAGCACCTGGCTGATGGAAACCGGCACGAGATCGAGCTCTATCCGCCCCGCTTCGATCTTGGAAAGGTCGAGAATATCGTTCAGCAGCGACAGCAGCGCCGACGCAGAATCCGATACATCGTGCAGCTATTCCTGCAGCTCCGCGGGCTCGGTGGTCTCCATGGCCAGCGCCGTCATCCCCATGATGGCGTTCATGGGCGTGCGGATCTCATGGCTCATGTTAGCCAGAAACGCGCTTTTGGCCACGTTGGCGCTCTCCGCTGCCTCCTTCGCCATATTCAGCCGGTCCTCGCTGAGCTGCAAACGACGCTGCGTAATCAGCATGCGTGCACTAGAACAGGCGAACGAGCCCAGAATGATCGCCGGCGCCCACAACGTGTTCCCTAACGCCGTGCTCGCTACCACGAGTATCAAAGTCGGATAAAGCAGCGGAAACAGGTGCTGCATGACGATATTGTGCGCGCGCGTCGGAGCAGTGGTTTGTGCCCCTTCTGCCATGTGCCACGACCCGGCCGCTAGAATCGCAATGACCACCAGCCCGCTCCAGCACAGGTCAAACCAGTCGCCGGTCCGGTAGTTTCTCCCCGGATAGTTCGCGTAAGCATCAGCCAGTAGAGCAAGGCCGATATAAACCAGCATCCGGCCAAACAGAGACCGCACGATGGGAGAACGCGTCAGCACAACCCGCAGCACAAAGCCCGCCGTCAGGACAGAATCGTAGACCAGGTTCCGCTTCCAAGCCATATCCACCGGTACGATGGCGCCCGGAAGCGGGCGAAAGTACAAATAGAGTGCTGTCCAGAACAGGATCGCCTGCACGAAATCGAGAACATGCAGCCGGTCGAAATGATTGGGCTCGTGATCCGGGTCCAGAAACAGCGCCATACCGAACGGTACGGTAGAGAAGACAAACAACAGATCGCTGACCGGGGCCAGAACCGCAATCTCCTGCCATTCGCTGGCAAACCCCACAGCCTGCCCCGCAATCCAAACGGCGAACGTCAGCGAAATCAGCCGCCAGAAATACTTGCCCAGACTGCCCGAGCGCCGCGACGCCCTCCACGCCGCGACCAGGCAGATGCCGCCCAACATGGTTTGAATCAGGTTCGACGCGACAATACCCGCCGGATGCCTGCCCAACGTAGTGATTACTCCCACTTCGGTGAGCCACAGTGCGGCGGCGATTGTTACTTCGGGAGAAAGGCGTAGAGCGCCTGCTACTCGAGACGAGCTGGTCGCTTCGCCGGTTCTCATGGCATACCACTACCTGCTTCAATGGAATCGCGACCCACGCGAGAACGCAATCCTACCCTTGGTATACGGTGAACGGCTTACAATAGGGGCGGTTCCTAGGAGATACCTCGTGTTGCGCTATCTACTTCCTTTCCTGTTGCTTCCGTTCGCCTCCGCCCATCCGGAACTGCTGACTCAGAAATGGCCATCCCGTTGGATTTCAGTTCCCGGCGCCTCCGCCTTCGACTACGGCGTCTATCATTTCCGCCGTTCGTTCGACCTTACAGCCAAACCCGCGTCCTTCGTCGTGCATGTCACCGCCGACAATCGCTATCAGCTTTTCGTCAACGGAACCCGCGTCAGCCTCGGTCCGGCACGCGGCGATCTCAACCACTGGCGCTATGAAACGGTCGACCTCGCGCCCCACTTGAAAGCAGGCCGCAACGTTCTCGCTGCTGTCGTCTGGAATTACTCATCACTCGCTCCCGAAGCGCAGATCACAAACGAAAGCGGTTTCCTATTACAAGGCGACACCGCCGCCGAGCGCCTCATCGACACCGGCGCATCCTGGAAATGTGCCGCTGACAAAGCCTTCAGTGCTGTTGCCGTTCCTCGCGATAAACTTGCCGAATTCTTCGCCGTCGGTCCCGGCGACAAAATCGATGGCGCCAAATATCCCTGGGGCTGGGAGCAGCCCGGCTTCGACGATTCGCACTGGCTCAATGCCCGCGTCGGTCCGCCGGGTGCTCCGCGTGATGCACAGGATGCGCCGAGCCGCTGGATGCTCGTGCCCCGTTCCATCCCGGCGATGGAAGAATCGCCGCTGCGTCTCTCGCGCCTGCGTCACGCAGAAGGCACCCAAGCGCCCGCTGACTTTCCCGCCAAATCGGTCCGCCTGGAAATTCCCGCGCACACCAAAGCCCGTCTCTTGCTCGATCAAGACCACCTCACTACCGCCTATCCCGAGCTGCTCGTCAGCCAGGGCAAGGGTGCGACCGTGTCCGTGCGCTACGCCGAGTCGCTGTTTATTCCCGGCAAGAAAGACAAGGGTAATCGCAATGATGTGGACGGCAAGGATTTCCGTGGCTACGGCGATATCTTCCTGCCTGACGGCGGCGCACACCGCCTGTTCCGGCCGCTCTACTGGCGCACCTACCGCTACATCGAAATGAGAATCGAAACGGCCGCCGAGCCGCTTGTCATCGAGGATCTGCGTGGCATCTACACCGGGTATCCATTCGAGCGAAAGTCGCATTTCGAAGGCGGTTCCGACGAAGTGCAGAAGATTCTCGATACCGGCTGGCGGACCGCTCGTCTCTGTGCTCATGAAACCTACATGGACTGCCCCTACTACGAGCAATTGCAATATGTGGGCGACACGCGCGTGCAGTCTCTGGTCTCGCTTTATACCACCGGCGACGCACGCCTCATGCGCAATGCCATTGAGCTGATCGATTCCTCACGCACCTCCGAAGGCGCAACATATAGCCGCGCGCCCTCTCGGCTGATGCAATATATCCCGCCTTTTTCTCTCTGGTGGATCGGCATGCTGCACGACTACTGGATGTACCAGGACGACCCCGCTTTCGTGCGTCGCATGCTCCCCGGCGTGCGTGCCGTCCTCAACTTTTTTGCGGCGCGCCAGAAGGACAATGGGTCGCTGCGCCGTATGCCCTGGTGGAATTTCGTCGATTGGGTGCACCAGTGGACCGAGGGTGTACCCACATCACCCGCCGATGGCAGTTCCGCACCGCTTGACTTGCAGCTTCTGCTCGCCTATCGCTGGGCCGCCGAGATGGAGGAAGTGCTGGGCTCCGAATCCGTCGCCGAAGACGATCGCGACGCTGAGGATCAATTGCGCAGCGCCGTCCGCACTCTCTACTGGTCCGATGCACGCAAGATGTTCGCCGACACTCCCGGCGGCGTCGAGTTTTCCCAGCACGTCAACGCCTTGGCGATCCTTGCCGATGTCTCCACGGGCGCAGAAGCCAAAGACCTCATCGAGCGCATCATCGCAGACAAATCGCTGGTCCAGTGCTCTATCTACTTCCGCCACTACCTGCACTCGGCGCTGAACAAAGCCGGCGCGGGAGATCGCTATCTCGATCAGCTTGGCCCATGGCGTAACATGCTGGCCGCCGGCCTCACGACCTGGGCCGAAACCGAAGACCCGTCGCGCTCCGATTGCCACGCCTGGGGCGCGAGTCCCAATTACGAACTGTTCCGCACCGTGCTCGGCATCGATTCCAAGTCGCCGGGATTCCGCCGCGTGGCCATCCGCCCGTTCCTGGGCAAGCTGACACGCGCCGCCGGCTCGATCCCGCATCCCAAAGGTGAAATCCGCGTCAAGCTGGCACTGAATGGGAAGCAATTGGATGCCGAAGTGCACCTGCCCGAAGGCACCACGGGCGAATTGGACTGGCACGGCGCCAGGAAGGAATTAACCGCCGGCGACAATCACCTGGTGTTCTGAGTGAGCGGCCGGTTGCGGCGCGTGTACATCTCACCGCCCACGTTCCTGGCGGCTTGCGCCATTTCCGGATACACGCCGTCCACCACCGTCGTGAATCCGATGCTGTAATTTTCGCCGTCGCCCGGCCGGCCCGTCAGCGGCTCATCGGCGTACTTGAAGTAATGGCAGCCCACAAACACGGGGTTGTCCAGCACGCTGCGCACATAATCGGTGAACATCTCGGCGCGCTCAGCCTGGTCGCGCGTCTTCACCAGGCCCGTGTGGAACATGCCGCGATCTACCGCGCCCATATGAAACTCCCCAACCATGACGGGCTTGCCCATCCCATTGAGAAAGCTCCACTGCGCTGGATCGACGCGTGGCCGGTAGATGTTGAAGCTCATCACGTCGCAGTATTCCGCACATGCCTCCACGCCCTCATGCGTGTAGCCGGCGAAACGTGTACCCAGGTACAGGTGATTCGGATCGTATTTCTTCAACGCCTCGCGCACCGTACGGAAATACTGTTCCGCGAAAGCTTTCACGAAAGCGCCCAGATCCTCGCGCATCGCAGGGCTCATCTCACCCGCCGGCCGGAACGGTTTTCCGAGCTCCGCCCAATCGGCTAACTGCGTCGCCCATGCAGTATTCAGCTGCTGCACGTTGCCATAATGCTTCTTGAGCTGTTCCACAAAAGCGCGTTTCGCGGGAGATGTGCCGTCCAGAGAGAGCGTGCCCAGCGCCAGTCCATAGCGTCCCTTGTCGTCCCGCATGCTGCCCCACGAAAGCTCGTTATCCACGAAGTACCCGAGGCACCAGGGATCGCTCCGCCGCTTCTCCGTGGCCCGCCGCGCGCTGGCATCGGCGGCTTCGGCAAACGCCGGGTCGAACGGATCTGTCATGTGCCGCCAGTAATCGCTGCCGCTGGAGACCGTCGCATACTTGCCGTCCACTTCGAGCGTCGCTGTGTACGGCACGCGTTGGGCATCGTAGAGCCGCGGGTCGCTCCAGTTTCCAATGGTATTGAAGCCCCAGGCGGGCAATCGCCGGAGCGTTGTCGCTTTCCACTCCTCAAACCAGTTCGCGCCGTACTTGCGCTCCAGGTTCGCCGCGTAAAACTGAAATGTCCTTCCCTGGGCGAATTGAATGGCGAGCCCTACCGGCGAATCCCAACCCGAAGTGCCGTAATGTTTCGCCAGCGGCTCGCCCGCCGCGGGGAGCCACGCGAACATCTGTTCCCTGCCCTCAACTACCGTGCCGCCCTCATCAACATTAATGGCATTGAATCCGAGAGAAAAGAAAAGGTGCCCGCTCGGCGTCACCAGCCACCATTTCCCGTCGCGCTCCAGCGTCCGGAAGAACCCTGTGGCTTCCAGTTTCGGCCCGTCTGCCCATCCGCCGTATTCGTCGCGGTAGGGCAAAGCCGGCTCGGCCTTGAGTATCGCTTCCTCTTTCGCGCGCTCCATCGCAAAGGCGGCATCGTTCTTCAGCTTTCCCTTCCAGTCCTCGGGCGCGTATTGCCCGAACGCATCAACGATCTTGTCGTACGAAACTCCCGCCGCCAGCCGGATGTTGTCGAATACCAGCGTGCGTGGCCGCGTAGGCTTCGTCAGGTAGATCCGCAGTTTGGCGATGTGGCTCAGATCCACCGGCTTGTGGTCCTCAGCCAGCATCGTGAAATGGGCTATGGGCGGCTCCCCGCGCATACCTTTGTCGGTCGGCGCCGGAGAGTTGAGCGCGAATGCATAACTACCCGATTCGTGGTCCTTCAAGTCGAGCGCTGTGTGCCCCGACGTCTTCCCTCCGCTCGCGTCCTCCACCTCAGCGGAGAAGCCCAGGGGCTCTGCCGAGGGATTCTTTACGTCCACCACCAGCGAGCCGAATTCGTGCCAGTCTCCCTTCACCGCAGCGGCATCCAGCTCGATCTGGGGGCGTTCCACCGCTTCGAAATCCACCTGCAGCGCGTAGTGGCCGTCGGTGGCAAAGTTGTGCAACTGAGCTACGCGTGCGTGAGAAACACTGATTGCGCTAATCTCTCCCGCGCGTTCAAATGACCAGATCAGGCCCGGATTCTTTTCGCGCGCCGCGAAAGCACACACGAAGCTCACCACAAATACCGCTATGACTTTCCGCATGTTGGCCGTCCGTGTGCGGAGTATAACACCGCTATCATGGATACGACATGAATCTTGATTTCTCTCTTTTGGAAGGTGGATATCTGCGCGACCTGCTCGATGAGCCGCGCGTCCTCGAACAAACGCTGGCCGGTTTGCAGGCCTCGGCGGCTCTCTCGGATTTCGCGCGCGATCTGGAGCGCGGCCGCTTCCGCCGCGTCGTGCTCACGGGAATGGGCGGTTCATTTGACGCCTTGCATCCCCTTTACTTCGCGTTGAATCGCAGCGGCTTCACCACTCTGATGGTAGAAACTTCAGAACTTATTCATACCGTCCCGGAGGTTGTGGGCGAAGGCACGCTGCTTGTGATCCTTTCGCAATCCGGCCGCAGCGTGGAGATGCTCCGCCTCCTCGACATGCGCGGGAGCACGCCGGTGATCGCTATTACCAACTACGCCGAAGCGGATCTCGCGAAACGCGCCGATGCCGTCGTCTTGACTCAGGCGGGCGTTGAGTTTTCTGTCTCGAGCAAGACCTACGTGGCTTCCCTTCTTGCCTTGCAGTGGCTGCGCGGCATCCTGTGCACCCGCGATCGCAGCCGCGTACCCGATGAATTGCGCGCTGCTCCATCTGCCGCCGCTGCGTACCTGAAAAACTGGAAGGACCACGTTGGCGCGCTTTTTGCAGAAATGCGGGACGTCAAAGACGTGTTTCTGCTCGGGCGCGGTGATTCGCTCGCCACCGCCCGTACCGGCGGCCTCATTTTGAAAGAATCCACCAAGTATCATGCCGAGGGGATGAGCAGCGCCGCCTTTCGCCACGGCCCGTTTGAGATGGTCGCGCCGGGAGTTTATACCCTGGTCTTCGAAGGCGAAGGCGCGGGCGCCGCGCTCAATCGCGGGCTCGTGGAGGATGTCCGGAAAGCTGGCGGCGGCGGCGCTCTCGTCAGTCCGCAGGCGCAGATGGACGCCTACCGCGTACCCGGACCGTGGAGCCTGGCCACACCCATCCTGGAAATTCTGCCCGTCCAAATGCTCTCGCTCGCCCTGGCCGCCCGCGCCAATCGCGAGCCCGGAAAATTTCGCTGGATCACAAAAGTGACCACGGTCGAGTAACGATTCGTCCCACCCTCGCGACAGGCGGTCCCATCAGCGGACAAGCACTCCAACGAAAGCCGGGCCAACTGTAACTGGCTGAAGCCGATCCCTTGGCAGAAGAGTTGCTGACCGCAATTGATTCTTTCAGGGAGGCATCATGGCCAAACAGGAGCGTGTTCGCGAAGAGATCTCCATTCCACCCGCGCCGGAGTATTGGCGGCGCATGGCCGATGCCGGGTGGCGGCTATCCGCGGTGGAATGGAGCCGGGAGCTGCCCGCCGGCGAGCCTCAGTCGTCCGAACCGGCAGAAGAAATACCATACGGCGTCCAAATCGCCGATGATTGCGTGCATCTGGAGCCAAATCCTGCCGAGCGCGAAGCCCTGCTGCTGATGGTCGAGCTGATTGTGCAGGACCGTGGCCTCGCCCAGGTCGCTGCCGAGCTGAATCAGCGTGGCTACCGCACTCGCCGCGGCACGGAATGGAGCGCCCCGGCGGTGTTCAACCTGCTTCCGCGCATGATCGAGGTTGGACCGCACGTGTTTTCGCAATCCGAGTGGGCGGCCCGCCGTCAGCGCCTGTTTCGCGCTGTTTGAGGCAATTACTGCGCCTCTTCCACCTGCTTCTTGTGTTTGGGTTTCTTGCGCGCCGGCTTGGGCTCGATGATACGCGCCGAGGGGACTGTGCCCACGCGCTCCCGCGCGAGCTTGCGGATCTCTTTCTCAACGTTAAACTTGGGCTTTTTGCGTTTCACGACACTAAAGCATGCGCCACGCGCGTCGCCAGTTGATCGAACGTGATGATTTCGTAGAGCGAGGGGTCGGACATAATGCGAGATACAAGTTGGCAATGCATGGCATGGCCCGCCCGTTCGGCGATCACATGCCCCAGCAAAGGTTTACCGAGCAGCGCCAGGTCGCCGATCAGATCCAGGGCCTTGTGGCGGCAGCATTCGTCGGAAAATCGCAGTCCGGAGGGGTTCATGACGATTTCGCGATCAAAACAAACGGCGTTTTCAAGAGACGCCCCGCGGATCAGTCCCATGTTGCGCATCTGGTCGAGCTCGTACAGGAAGCCAAACGTGCGGGCCGGCGCGATTTCCGCCGCGTACCGTTCCGGCGTGACTTCCATTTCCAATGATTGGCGACTGACCAGCGGATGGTCGTAATGAATTTCGCAGGTCAGGCGGAAGCTGTCGTCGGGCAGAATGCTGATTCGTTTGCCTCGGTCTTCGACCGTGATCGGGCGGCGGATGCGCAGATAGCGGCGTTTTCGGCGATATTGGCGAATTCCAGCCTCTTGAATGAGTTGCAAGAAAGGCAAGCCGCTGCCATCCAGGATCGGCACTTCCAAGTTGTTGATTTCAATGTAGGCGTTGTCGATCCCGCAGCTATAAAATACGCTGAGCAGGTGCTCGGTGGTCGAAATCAGAACGCCTTTTCGCATCAGGCTGGTGGCGTAGCTGACGCGGGCGACATGACGCCAACTGGCTGAAATCGGAAAGTTATCGAGGTCCGTCCGAAGAAAAACAAGGCCCGTGGATACGGGTGCCGGAAGCACCCGGATGCTCACCGGAACCCCGCTATGCAGGCCAATGCCGCGAGCCTCTACAGGACGCTGGATCGTGGTTTCAAAGCGCATGAACTTTTGTTAACTGCAATCTCAGATCCTAATTGTAAGTCAATGATTTTTAAAGATATGGGAAATTGTTACTGCTGCGAAAAAGCCACACTTGGACGCCTATCGTGTTGCAAGAATACCTCTAAGCTTGCAACGGGAGATATGATTGATGCTCGTGCCGCATCCACGTCTCTTCCTGATTGACAGCTACGGGTTTATCTTTCGCGCCTATCACGCTCGTGCGCGGTCGAACGTGCCGCCCATGCGGACCACGACCGGGATCTCGACCGAGGCCGTTTTCATCTTTACAAACATGCTGCGGAAACTGGCTAAGGCATACAAACCAGAGTACATAGCTGCAGTCTTCGAAAGCATCGGCCCGACCCTGCGGGAGCAGGAATTCAAAGATTACAAAGCCAACCGCACCGAGGCGCCGCCAGACCTGGGCGAGCAGATCGCATACATTCGACGGCTTTTAGGCGCACTGCGAATCCCGATTCTCGAATTCCGGGGTTTCGAGGCCGATGATGTGATCGGAACGATCGCGCGGCAGGCTGAAAAAGCCAATTTTGACGTCGTGATTGTTTCCAGCGACAAGGACATGCTGCAACTGGTGACGGACCGGGTATCGATGCTCAATCCGGCCAAGGACGACTTAGTTTACGATCCGTCGAAAGTTGAAGAATTCATGGGGGTTAAACCATCGCAAGTAGCCGATCTGCTGGCCCTGAAAGGGGACGCCATCGATAATATCCCGGGCGCTCCGGGTATTGGCGACAAAGGCGCGACAGACCTGATCAAACAATTCGGGTCGGTGGAGGCGGCGCTCGAGAGGGCGGCGGAGGTCGAGCGGAAGATGTACCGGGAAAGCCTGCAAAACAACCGGGAGCGGGTGCTGTTGAGCAAGCGGCTGGCAACCATCGAGACGGCGGTGCCGATCGAGTTTTCGATGGAGATGGTGAAGGCGCAGGCGCCGGACGTGGAGGCGCTCAAGCAGGTCTACAAAGAGTTGGAGTTTCATAGCCATCTGAAAGAGCTGGGACCGAGCGAGGACACGAGGGCGCGGGATTACCAGGTGCTGGGGACCGCGGAGGCTGTGGATGAGTGGCTGGCGACGATTCCGGGGGATGCACCGGTAGCGGTGGCGATTGCGAAATCGGGCGAAGGCGAATTTGCGCTCGATACGGTGGGGCTGGCCTGGAAAACAGGTGAAGCGCGGGCGGTGCCGCTGCAGCTCATCGAGAAGCTGCGAGTGCTGGTGGAGGACGCGACTCGGC
>Ga0070734_10000469_pt1 | contig 84296 bp, 72 predicted proteins | sample Coa_R1_8_FD_66444 | JGI IMG/M metagenome (GOLD analysis project Ga0070734, IMG submission 66444) | Surface soil microbial communities from Centralia Pennsylvania, which are recovering from an underground coalmine fire - Coalmine... | ecosystem: Environmental > Terrestrial > Soil > Unclassified ...
TTTCTATTCGCTGGCGGATCGGCTCGGTATCGAGAGGATCTCGAAATGGGGCCATGAACTAGGTTTGGGGCGAAAAACAGGAATCGATTTGCCCAACGAGGCCGCCGGCGTGATGCCTTCCGAAGAATGGAAGGCCAAGAACTTCAGGCAGCGCTGGTACGCAGGAGAGACGATTTCGGTAGGCATTGGTCAGGGAGCAGTCGCCGCCACCCCTATTCAACTGGCGAGAACCATAGCGGGAATTGCCATGGGCGGCGTCTTTTACCGGCCTCACGTGGTCATGCCTGGGCAGCTAGCGGCCGGCCTGGATGCGGAATTGCATGCGGCAACGCGGGTTTCCATCGATCCCCAAAACTGGATTACGATTACCGACGCCATGGCCGCGGTGGTGAATCCAGGCGGAACCGCAAATAGTGCGCATCTCCAAGGGATTGATTTCGCAGGCAAGACTGGAAGCGCCCAGGTGGTGAGCCACGCCTTTCGCAAAGGCAAAAAGGGGCTGGGCTTCCAATTCAATGACAATGGCTTTTTTGCCGGCTTCGCGCCCCGCAGAAACCCGGGAATCGTGGTTGTGGTCCTGGTGGAACAGGGCATTCACGGAGACGTTGCGGCCCGAATTGCGGCCAAGGTTGTAAAAGCGTATGTGGAGAAACAGAGGCGAATCCAGAGCAATCCAACATTGTTTAGTGACACAATGGAAGCGAATGCCATGCCCGCCGGTCTGTTAAGGGATCTGGAATTTGAGAGTGGCGAAGAAGAGTTCGCCGGCGTGACCGGAGAGAGCGATTCTGGGCGAGATGTTGTGCGCCAGAGGGATTGATTTGTGCTCAACCGTCTGCACGAAATCGTTGTGCTTTGTGGGTTTTTATTATGGACTCCGAACAGTTTCACCGAATCACCAAGGCTTTAGCCGACCCGCGCCGGTTTAATATCCTGGCGCGTATCGCCAAGGACAAAGAAATTGCCTGCAGTGACATCCGCTGCCAGGTCCCCATTACTGCCGCCACGCTTTCCCACCACATGAAAGAGCTGGCGAATGCCGGCTTGATCGAGGTGCGTAAGGAAGGGCAGTTCCTCCACATCAAACTCCGCCGCAAGATCTGGCGTGAATACCTGTCTCAATTGGCAAAACTGCAGGGATAAAGCCTGAAGGATAAATCCTGGGGCTAAATCCTGAGGGCAAATCCTGAGGGCAAATCCTGAGGGCAAATCCTGAATCCAGCCTGATTGCCTCCGCATCTGATTAGATGATTATCGAAATATCGAACTTATAGCCATGGATTCGGCGGTTCGAGAATTCTTCAATTCATAGGAGGTAAGGACAATGGGTAAGTTAACAGGAAAAGTTGCCGTGGTTACAGGCGCTTCCAAGGGCATCGGCGCGGCTGTGGCGGAAACCTTTGGGGCGGAAGGCGCCAAAGTTGTTGTGAACTACTCTAGGGACAAAGCCGGAGCACAGAGAGTTGTCGAGAAGGTGAAGAAGTCCGGCGGCGAGGCCATTGCCGTGCAAGCGGATGTTTCCAAGGCGAAGGACGTGAAAAAACTCTTTGCCGAAACGGCGTCGTCGTTTGGCAAAGTCGATGTTTTGGTCAACAATGCCGGCGTATATGAATTCAGATCTATTGACGAGTTTGATGAAGAGCACTATCACAAGCACTTCGATCTGAACGTTCTGGGTCTGCTTCTCACCACCAAAGAGGCGGTTGCAAACATGAACGGGTCGGGCGGCAGCATCATTAACATTAGCTCAATCGCCTCCAAGACTCCCCCTGCTAATTCCTACGTGTACAGCGGCACCAAGGGCGCCGTGGATGTTATTTCCAGGGCATTGGCTGTCGAACTCGGAGCGCGCAAGATTCGCGTAAACGCGCTTGCTCCCGGCGCAACGGAAACGGAAGGTGTGCAGTCCATGCCAGGTGGAGTGGATGGTTTGAAACAGGCGGCTGTGTCGCGCACGCCTCTCGGGCGTATGGGCACCGTGGACGATATTGCCAAGGCTACCCTGTTTCTGGCTTCAGACGATTCTGGATGGATTACCGGAGAGGAATTGCTCGTTGGTGGCGGAATCCGGCTGTAACCAATCCCTCTTGCTCAAGCGGAAATCCGATTTACGAACGTGGGCAGGCCGTCGGATTTCCGCAGGAGCAATTTTTCATGCTATGGCACGGAATAGGTTGAAGCTAGGTTCTGGAAGCTAAGGTTGAATCCAAACACATTATTGAAGACTCTGTCCGCTTCCATGTATAGGTTGTGCGTACCGGCGTAGGCTGTGGAGAATTGGACAGTAATCGCCAAAACCAGGTTGGTGCCGCTATTCTGCTCCACGGAAATTGAAGTAACGTTGCATTGCGAGTTCGAATGACCGCTGAACGATCCTCCAGCGTCGACCACCACTTGATACGTGTTCGACGAAGGAACGTATTGGATGATGCAGCCGTGGGCAGACCACCCTGCAACGCTCCCCGGAGCTACGTTCAGGATGTGAAGAACAACGTCGCTGAATTCGGCAACACCGTTAGCGTCGAAGAAATCTGCGGTAAAGGTTGTGCTCAAAGAGTTTTGAGGATTTGCGGAGACACTGCAGTCGTAACCGATGTTGATTGCGTAGCAGGGTTCGAGCCTGCTGGCTGGAATCGCGATGGATCCAAAAGGCGTTGTGAAATCTGTGCTCCAACGTCCTTGTCCATCCTGCGCCACCATGTACATGCTGTAACTTTTGCCCGCAAGCGGAGAGCCTCCGAAATTGATCTCGAAGGTGATAGAGAGGCAGCTACTCCCATCTTGTGCTTGGGGACAAGAAACGAAGGCCATCGACGACTTCTCTGAGCGCACGGAGCACTGAGAGTTGTTGACGCGAACTTGCTCTCCTCCAGCGGCGCCTCCCGCACCCACCGGTATGCCATAGGAAGAAAATGCATTGCCGGCGTCATTAACCAGGTAGAGCGAACCCATCCCTCCGGTGTTCCTCCATTCCATCACGCATGCCTTGCCCGCAGAGCCGGCTTGACCCGGTACCAGCGGCGTAACGTAAAGGTCGGCTTTCTGGATGTCTCCGGCCCCTGCTGAATCCTGATAAATAGCGGTAAGGCCAGCCACATTCGGCTCGTTGGGCGAGATGTTGAAGTTTACGCCTACCGTGCCGCCAATTGCGGGGCCGGCCGTTTGGGCTCTTGCCGGTAATTCGGCAGCGCAGAGCAGTGCGATGAACGTTGCGGCAAGATAGCGGGTTAGGCGAGCTTGTACCACGAGAGCGGTTTTCATGGGTTCTTTCCTCGATCAAGGAACTCAGGGGAATTAGATTTATTCCCTGGGAGGGTGGAGAAGGAAAGCCGTGGAGAAGGGAAGCAGTGAAGACTCGAAACGGTTTCAGCTTTAGGGATGCAGAGGTAGTCTTTAATAGTGCTTCAGAAAAAGGGGGGATGCCGGCGATGAATCGCCTCGATCGTTTTGAGAAAAGCGATTCCTCTGCGGGAATCGCTTTAGTCTCGAACTACTTCGAGGCTGTCGTTTGCGACGGCCATCTTCACGACCATGTAACTGTCGTCGACCCACAGCAGCCAATGAGTAGCTTCCGCCGCACTTTCGTTGATAATGTGAATCACGGGTGAGCCATCGTACAGATCGAGTTTGATCTTGTTTAGCTCCCGTTCCGTGCCCTTAAAGTTCACCTTATCTCGCCCAACCAATTCGATCCTGGCTGTGCCGGAAGCATGCTGATGGGGAGAGAGAAAGCTGAACTGGCTGGCGGTGCAAACCATCTGGCGATCGCAGCCGGCGGCCAAGTAGCGCCAAATGAGCACTTCGCGATGTGTGAAGAAGTTATCGTCCAGAATCACCGTTGAGAGAGGCAAAATATAGGGCACTTCATGCCGCTTTTGATCGGCAGGTGTAATGTGCTCAACCAGGAATTGGTCTTTCGGCTCCACTACGGACTCTTCTTTTTGCGGGGCGGATGATCGCCAGGTGTAAACCTTGAGGTTGCCGTTGGGTGCAACCTGCATCTCGGACTCCTGGATGGCTTTTGTGGTTCCGGCATCGACCTTGATTTCCGAGGTAACGGTGCTCATCTCTGCGCCTTGCGAGATGCGAAAGGTTTCGGTGCCAATCCGCTTGCCGTTCATGTAGATTCCAAAGCTGCCTGAATCGACGATCTTACTCGCTGGAGCTTTCTTGTCTTTATCCTTGTCCTTGTCTCGTTCTCCGCCAAATGCGAGACAAGCCGATATAAGAGTGGCAACGAGGAGTGCCTTTTTCAAAATTTCACCTCCAGCTTTTTAATTCACGCAGTGCTTTATTTCACGCTTTGCATCGGTCGAGCTTCAGAAGTTGTTCAATCTCGCCCGCGACTTCCTCGATTGTTTTTCCGGAAGTTTCCACCTTCAGCTTGGCCAAATCGTAAGCGGGCCGCCGGTTGGCGAAGAGTTCTTCGAACCTGGAAGGGTCACCGGATAAATTTTGTGCCAACGGGCGCAGGTTGTCATCGGTCTGGCAGCGGCGCTTCAACTCATCGACAGGAGCATGAAGGAGAATTGTGGTTGCTTCATGCCGCTGTAATACCTCGCGGTTCCCGGGCTGCGCAAAGGCGCCGCCTCCCAAAGCAATCACAGTATCAAGGTGGTCGTCGCTCTCCAGGAGTAAACGATTGAGTACGGCGTTTTCGATTCGCCGGAATGCCGGCTCCCCCGCGGAAGTGAAGATGTCGCGGACCGCCGCTTTTTCCTGTGCTTCAATGAGGTCGTCCAGATCGAGAAAACTCCATCCGAGCCGCCGCGCCAGTGCTTTCCCCACGCTGGTCTTGCCCGCTCCCATAAACCCGACGAGAAACACTTGCCGGGTTGGATGAGCGCCCATCGTTGGAGATTGCATCGGATCACATCGCAAGAGCGCAGAATCAAATCCGTAAGTTTTAGCTGCGGATCAGTTCATTGCTTCTTTACGCGGATTTTACCATTGAATGATCGGAGTTCGACCGAAGAAGAACCGGAATGAGCCGTACCTACCAAGGAACGTCCTTGGGTCGGCACATAGACCTGGTGGCGCTTTTCGGACAGAGGGAAGTCATTCTCGACGGAGCCGTGCACAGAGTGTGCGCTGAGGTCCACCGAGGCGGTTTCGGCCAGCAGCACGTTAATCGCGCCGCTGTGAGTTACGAGGCTATAAGCGCCGCCCCCGGCAAAATCGCCTTGATAGCCGATGTTGCCGCTGGTAGAGCTGACCTTCACCTTGGGCCCGGATACCCTCACGAGCTGGACATTGCCGCCGGTGGACATAATCTCGGCGTGTAGCCGGTTAAGGTTTACCAGCGATACCGGCCCCGTCACACTGCGAATGTGGAGTTGGGCGTTGTCGGCATCGCGCACGGTTATCTGTCCGGTATCTGAGGAGAGAGAAAGGTCGCCACTGACACTATCAACCGTAATGGAGGCAGTGGTGGTTGTGACGACAACCGACACACCCGAGGGAACGCTGATATCGTAATCCGCCTTAAGCTCCTCGCCGGTGGGCTTTTGATCGGGGAGGGCATGCGTCAGAACTTCCACACGCTTGCCATCCGGTGTTGCGCTGGAGTCCACTTCAATCTTGTCGGAGTAGGCGGTTGAGTTGACGCTTAGCTGGCGGCCGTTTGCGGAATGCAGGGTAACGGAGCCGTTCGGGTTCTCAATATTGATGACTCCGCCCGAGGCAATCGTAAACGTTGCCGATTTGTGAGAATCGGCCGCCAGGGCCACCGCCCCCATCGCTAGTATCGCGCAAGAAACCGCCGTTAGGTTGGCTTTCCTCATGGCTCTCTACCTTCTGTCCTTTAGTCGAGGGAGCGGACAGTTCCCATTTCGTACAGCATAGCTTTTTGATCGTAGGCATCCATCAAAAGCGCGTGTGCATTGGCATCGGCTGGATCGGCATCCACGGCTTTTTGGGCGTCGGCGATATAAGAGTTGATTTGGCCCAGGCTGTCCTGGTAAGCGCTGCTCACCTCCGGACGGTGCTGGGAAATCTCCCCAAGAAGGGCCTTATCTTCGCCTTCAAATTGCGTTGCCGGCTGCTGAACGGCGGCGGAAACGCCTTTGCTGCCTTGCAGCACGCCCGGCTGCCTGGCGGGGAAATTCACCAGGACCATTGCCAAAGCCAATACCGCGGCCGTGGCCATTCCCAAGCCCAAGGGTGTCCAGGCTCTTCTCGGCGCTGCTTCGGTTATGACCGCCAAATGTCCCAGGCGCGGCGTTCGGCCCTCCCGAATCAATCCCTCGCGCTGAAGAGATTGCTCTACGTTGCTCCACACCCGTGGATGCGGATCGTGCATTGGCAGCAACAGCTTGGCTTGCTCGGCGATGTACTGAAGTTCGTTCACCAAGTCCGAGCATGCCTGACAGGAGCGCAGGTGCTCTTCTTCCTCGGGGTTGCCGCCGGTTTCGATAATGTATGGCAGGACTTCCTGAAACTGCTTGCAATTCATGTTCTCGTCATCCTCTCAGTAATACAGCCCAGCCGCTCAATGGCGGGCGGCCTTTTCGGCTCTGCTGAGCTTTAGCAGGTCGCGCAATTTCATGCGCGCCTTGTGCAACTGCGACTTGCTGTTGCCGATGGAACATCCCATCATCTCGGCGATCTCGTTGTGCTCGTAACCCTCGATATCGTGCAGCACAAAGATAATCCGATAGCCTGGCGGAAGGCTCTCGATGGCCCGCCCGAGATTGACCCGGTCGATGGAACCGGCCAGAACGTTGTCGCGGGCGCCAATATCTTTCTTCGGCCCGTCTTCATGCTGCGGCTCCAGGGCTTCGTCGAGCGATACTTCTGGAAGACCCTTCTTTCGCAGGTGCATCAGCACCACGTTGACCGCCAGCCGGTGCAGCCAGGTGGAAAACGCCGATTCCCCGCGGAAGGTGGCGATCTTTCGGTAAAGCTGCAGAAAAGCCTCTTGCGTCAGGTCTTCCGCTTCCGCCGTATTCCCAGTCATGCGCAGGCATAAAGAATACACACGCCGCTTATGGAGGCCATAAAGCCCTTCAAAAGCTTCGGCGTCACCGCCCTTGGCCCGTTCAATCGCCTCTGCTTCCGACAGCCCTGTTGCGATGATTTTCTTAGCTTGTGTCAATTTGCCCCTTTTAGAGGCCGCTGGTGTTCTAAGATGCGGCTAAGTAGCTGCTTCGTTGTACCGTCGTCAGCGGTCTCGCATCAATCTGCTGAGAAGGTAATGGAGGCGCTTTGAGGTGGCTTTGGTTGCCTGTCTACCCGCAAAAGAGTGTAACTTTTACTTGCCTGTACGGATTCTAATGCAATTGTTAAGGAATCCCGTCTCTCAAGAGGCAGATGCCATTTCCCGTCGGTTGATGAGATTCCATAACTTTTTCCCAACTTGGAAATAAAGCAATAGGCCCAACCCAATCATGCCCACAGTGCAAAGAACCAGGCTGAGGAAAAATACCCTCTTGCTGGTTACTTCGCCGCTTGGAACCATGGCAAAGCCTATGGCTGCAAGAGTCACGGTAAATCCAAGGACGCCGGCGATCCAGATTCCCACTCTACCCCCCGGCACCAGAACAGCGTGTTGATTGGTTTTGCGGTCGGACCGGTACGAAAGTTTGATTGCAGAAGCGTACATGTACAGAAATGGGATGAAATACAGGATCACCGCAACGTCAACAAGAAACAAGTAGCCCACTCTCAAAGTGGCGTTCAGCGTTAAGACCAGGATGACGCATGAAATTCCCCCCTGGACGAGGATTGAGATCCAAGGCGTTTTCCAGCGGGGATGAATCTTGCCGAAGAACGCCGGCAGATATTTGTCGACGCCCGCCACAAAAGGCACACGTGCCACCCCCGCAACCGTCGCGCCGATTCCCCCGGCGTTTCCGGCGGTTGCCAGCAATGCCGCCACAATTCCGAACCAGATGATTCCCAAAACGCCTGAGCCTTGCGAAATTGCCTGAAACACGCCGTTGCGGACGTCGATACCGGCAGCGGGTAACACCGCTAGAAGCGCAATTGTAGCGAGGATGTAGATCACGGCAATCAGCGCCGCCGCCGAGAAGACGGCCCGAGGAAAAGTCTTGCGCGGTTCATGAACTTCCTCGCTCATGGCGCACACCAATTCCATGCCCGTAAAAGCGAAGGCGATCTGCGACCAGAAGTTCAGCGTGTCGAGATTCCAGGTTGGCAGCAGGGACTTGGCGGAGAATCCAGTCACGCTCCCGTGATGGAATACCATGTAGCCGCCGATCCCCAGGAGCATCAGCAGTGGAATGTAAGTCCCCACGCCGCCCGCGTTTTGTAGCCATTTGCCGATGTTCAGGCCCACCACATTCATTCCGACCGCTACTGCCAGAAGGGCAATCGACGTGCCGAAAACATAAAATTTGTTATCCGCGAGGTAGCTGTACTTGGGTCCAGCGATATACACGGACATGGCAACGCTGGCGGCAAGCAGGCCCGGAAAATAGAAAAAGGTATAGATCCAATAGCACCAGCCCGCTACGAAACCATGAAAACTGCCAAAAGCTTCTTTGCTCCATACATAGAGGCCCCCCTCGGAGGGAAAGCGCGTGGAAAGCTCGATGACGATGAGGGCCGTTGGCAAAAAGAACAACAATGCCGCCAATATCCATAGGCTGATCGAAGAGGTTCCGTTGTGCGCGGCGGCTGCCACCCACCGCGGTCCAAGGACTGCGGCAATGTTAAAAAGCAGAACGTCCCAGAAGCCCATGGTGCGGGGAAGCTGGGGTTTGGCGCTATCGCTCTCCTGATTCATCGCTCTCCTGGTTCAATGTGGGGCATCCTCGTTGAGTAGCGCTCCAAGATAGCAAATTCAAGCCGATGGCACTAGCGCAAGCCGATTAGGATCGCGGCCGGTTAGAGCGGCTTAATCCCAGCGGCGCAGCGGTTGGCTTCAATCGTCAGCCGGATTTCTCGAATCTAAAACGCTAGCCTGGAACCGAATCTGGCTGCTATATAATCGCTTGGGGTTCTTCTTTTTAAGCCTTTTTCGGAGTCTTCCACAAAATGATCCGTTTTTTGCAACATGGTGGTAAAACCACCAAATACATGTTGGGTGGCATCCTCACCGTCATCTGCCTTTCCATGTGTCTTTACCTGATTCCCGGGTTCATGAGTGACACAACTGCTACTGGTGCGCGCACAGGAGTGCTGGCGACCGTGGGCGGAGAAGACATTCAGACCGCGGAAGTCCAGCGAGCTGCAGTCCAGCAATTGCGGGCGCAAAAATACCCCGATGCGCTCCTCCCTTTCTTCATACCTCAAATCGCGAACCAGTACATTCAGCGGGCTTCTATCCTTTACGAAGGAAACCGCATGGGCCTGCAGGTTTCCGATGAGGAGATGCGCGACTTCCTGCGTAACGGCCAGTATGCGCAGATTTTCTTCCCCAATGGCACATGGATCGGCCAGAAAAAATATGAAGAACTCCTGACCGACAATGGCACGACCGTAGAGGAGTTCGAAAAACAGCTCAGAAAGGAAGTAGTTACCAACAAGCTTCTGGCGACGGTTGTGGCAGGCATCGATGTAACTCCAGCGGAAATTGAAAAGGCTTACAAAGACAAGAATGCCAAAGTGAAGTTCGACTACGCGGTGATTAACGCCGACGATGTTCAGAAAGAAATAAAGCCCAGCGATGCCGAATTAAAGGCATTTTTCGATTCGAGCAAGGCCAAGTACCAGAACTCGATTCCTGAAAAACGCGAAGTCCGCTACTTTGTGCTGAACGAGAACCAAGCGAAAGAGAAGGTTGCTCTTACTCCCGCCGACTTGCAGAAATACTACGACGACCACAAGTCGGAGTTCAGCACTCCCGAGCGGGTCAGGGTCCGGCACATCCTGGTGAAAACGCCTAGCTCCCCGGATGGAAAGGTAGACCAGAAAGCGGTCGATGCGGCCCGCGCCAAAGCGCAGGACCTCTTGAAGCAGATCAGGGGCGGTGCGGATTTTGCCGAAATTGCGAAGAAGAACTCCGAAGATACGACTGCGGACCAGGGCGGAGAACTTGGTTGGATGCCTAAAGGTCAGACTGTGCCCGAGTTTGAAAAGACTGCTTTCTCCCAGAACGCAGGGCAAATTAGCGATCTAGTGCAGACGGCCTACGGCTTCCATATCATTCAGACCGAAGAAAAAGAAGCGGCCCACGATAAGCCGCTTGCTGAGGTCAAAAACCTGATCGAACCGCGCGTCAGGCTGCAAAAAACCGAGGGCATCCTGAGTGAAATGGCTAAGAAGGCCCAGGCAGAGGCCAAGAACGGGCTGGACAAAGCGGCGGCCCAGTCTGGAGTGCAGGTTGTGCAGAGCAATCCTGTGGCGAAGGCCGATTCTTTGCCGGGGATTGGTCCCTCGCCCGAGGTCATGCAACAGGTTTTCGCTGCCAAAGAGAACGATCTGCCCCAAGCGGCCCACTTCGGTCAAGGCTACGCCATATTCCAGGTGGTCAAGACAACTCCGGCGCGCACGCCTCCATTGGAAGAGATCAAAGATCGCGTGACTACCGATTTCAAGACCGAGCGTGCCGGCACATTGCTCTCTCAGAAAGTTCAGGAGCTTGCGGATCGGGCCAAGAGCGAGCACGATTTACGCAAGGCCGCAAAAGAACTTGGCGCGACGGTGAAGACCAGCGATCTGGTAGGGCGGACATCGCAGGTGCCGGAAATTGGCGCCATGGGCGGAGCTGCTGCCGTAGCTTTTACCATGAAGCAGGGAGAAATCTCCGGTCCTCTGAATGTTGGACGTAATGGCGCAGTCCTTGCAGTTCTTGAGAATCAAGAGCCATCTATGGGTGACGATTTTGCCAAAGCCAAAGACGATCTGCGCGAGCAGTTGGTCGGGCAAAAGCGCCAAATGGCCCTTGAGCTTTTCATTAGCAATTTGGACGCACGCATGAAAAAAGACGGCAAGGTAAAGATTAATAATGCCGAAATGGACGCCCTTACCAAGAAGAGAGGCTAAGAAGCCCCAAAGCTAAGCAAGCCGCTGAAGTAAGTTCAAGCAGTTGAGAGCGAACAAACCCTTTGCCGGGCAACTCTCCCCCACGAGTTGTTGCCCGGAATCTACCAACCCCTTTTCAGATCGTCTTTTATTGAAGCAATCATGTTGTTTGAGCACTCCGCGGGTATCCTTCTGCACCCTACGTCGTTGCCGTCCGCAGGCGGCTGCGGGGATTTTGGCCCGGAAGCGTACGCTTTTGTCGACTTCTTGACAGAATCCCGGCTGGGCCTTTGGCAGATCCTGCCGCTCTCTCCTCCGGGTCTTGGGAACTCTCCCTATTCCGCTGTCTCGGCCTTTGCCGGCAATCCGCTGCTGATTAGCCTGGAACGGCTCGCGGACCGGGGATGGATTGGCCGTGAGCACCTGCGGGATCTGCCCCCATTTCGCGCTCGCATTGATTTCCAGGAGGTCAATACCCGGAAGATGCCGCTATTGCGAAATGCGGCGCAGGCATTCCTTGAACATTCCACGAATGGGGGCTCGCGGAATCGTTTTGAGGAGTTTAAGCGTGCCCAGGCAGGCTGGCTTGAGGACTATGCCCTGTTCGCCCTGATGCGACGAATCCATAATGGCAAGACGTGGAGTGCCTGGCCCCGTGAATTGGCGAGGCGCGATCCCGAAGGTTTGCACCGGTTCGGCGTTGAATATCAGCGGGAGCTGGAGATTGAGCGGGCGCTCCAATTTGCGTTCTTTGAGCAATGGCAGGCGCTCAGAAATTACTGTGCTCGGCGCGGCATCCGGATTGTCGGCGATGTCGCGATTTTTGTGAACTACGATAGTGCCGATGTCTGGCGTCATCCTGAGTTGTTTTATCTTGGCGAAGACTTGCAGCCTGCCTTGGTCGCCGGTGTGCCTCCGGATGCATTTAGCACAACCGGACAGCGATGGGGCAATCCCTTATACCGGTGGGACGTATGCAAAACCCAGGGTTATGACTGGTGGGTGCGGAGGATGGCTTGGGCTCTGCAGACATGCGACATCGTACGCTTGGATCACTTCCGTGGATTTGAGAGCTATTGGGAAATTCCGGCGACGGAGATGACCGCCGTCAATGGGCGTTGGGTTCATGGTCCAGGGGACGATCTATTTCATGCCCTGCGAAACCGCTTAGGCGATCTTCCGCTAATTGCGGAGGATTTGGGTTTGATTACTCCTGAAGTTCATGCGTTGCGCGAACGGCTTGGCATCCCCGGGATGAAGATCCTGCAATTTGGCTTCGGCGATCCGGGAGCCCACATCTATCTGCCGCACAAGTTCGACCATAATTGTGTCGTCTACACCGGCACACACGACAACGACACAACCGTGGGGTGGTGGAATTCCCTAACCAATCAGGAGGAACGGCGTCACGCCACCGCATACGCAGGCGATAGCAAGGACGGCATTCATTGGTCGCTCATTCGCACCGCCTTCACATCCGTTGCCAATCTGGTAATCGTTCCTTTGCAGGATGTGCTGGGCCTGGACAGCGATGCCCGGATGAATATTCCTTCCCGTACCGATGGAAACTGGGGTTGGCGTTATCAGGCTGGCGTTCTCACGCCTGACCTCGCGGAAAAATTAGCGGAAATCTCCATGGTTTGCGACCGCGCTCCCGTTGTCTCACCCGCCGGAGAGCAGAGCGACGGGGAAATGAGCGAACAATTCGCGGCATAGCAAGGTTCGTTCGGCGGTGAGTCTTATCTTTTCTCCGGTAAAGGCGTTTTCGAGGAATTCCATCGTCTTGGGCGGCGCGGTCAAGGCGGTATCTTCCCATAGCTCTCCAAGTGGTGGACGCATAGCGCCTCCGGCCAGCAGATAGCTCAGGCGCGGTGTCGCTACGATGGCGATCTGCTCCTGGTGCTCCCTTGCAAAAGCGATCACATGTTCTTTGTGGGCGCCATGAACGGACAGGGGAATATAAGACCCCGATTGGAATAGCTCGCGGTGTTCGCGCCTGAATCGCAGGGCTTGCATCGTGGTCCACAGCTTGATTCTGCCATCCTGATAGTTGGCGAGCAATTCGGCGCATAGTTCACGCTGGTCGCCGCCAATGGAGCGCCGGTCGAGTTCCGCCAGGAACCTTTGTCGAACCTCATAGTTCACAGGGCGGCGATTGTCCGGGTCTACCAGGCTAAGGTCCCACAGCTCCGTGCCCTGGTAGACGTCCGGGTTGCCTGGAGCGGCGATCATGAGCAGCCGCTGCGAGAGCGAGTTAAAGGCTCCGAAGAATGCGAGGACGGGGACAAATGCTTCAATCTGGTCGAGGAAGGAATTAGAGCGTCCACTCGCTCCGTTGGGGCCGCCCGGTTCCAGGATCTTCTCAATGAACTGTTGCACTGCCTGAACATAATGTGGATCGTCGTTGATCCAACTCAGGTTCACCCTAGCTTCGTGCAGGGCCTTCGTCATGTATTGCTTGATTCTCTCCACATACTCTTTGCGCTCCGCTTCTTCGCGGAAGTGGAAGGGCCATGAGCCCACAAGCGTCTGGTAGAGCAGATACTCTTCATTGAAATCGGGAACGGTGCGGCCGTCGGCCAAAATGATCTTGCGCGTGCGATTGGCTTTTCGCCACTTGAACACCTGCGCTGCCCAGATCTTGGGCATTTCCGATAGAACATCGAGCCGCGCCCGTACGTCTTCGCTGCGCTTGGTGTCGTGCGTTGAGGTGGCCAGCATGGATGCGGGCCTGTGTTCCGCGCGCTTCAGGTTGGCTTCATGAAAGTCACTCATGGGGATGCCGAACTGTCGCGGCAGCCCGCCTACCTCATTGGACGCGATAAACCGGTTATAGACATAAAAGGCCGTGTCTTCAACTCCCTTGGCCATCACCGGTCCCGTCAACTGCTGGAACTTGAGCGTGAAGAAGAGTTTTTTGCGGTGAAGTTCCGGCCGCTCCTCTCGCAATTTGAGCAACAGAATGTCTCGGAGGAAATCGAAGCTGGAAGGGGCTTTGTCGGGGTTGCGCCGTTTAGCCCGCACAATGGCTTCGTTGATGTAAGCGCGGTCGCGTTCGGTAATGTGGCTGCGTTCGTCGATGTAGGTGCGATAGACCGGAAAGCATGCGATGGTCTCGCGGATTACGTCCCGCAGCGCCTTGCGCGTGAAATCGCGCGCATAACGGTCGGAGACCGAGATTTCATCGAGCATGTGCGCCAGTACGTTGACTTCGCTGGCCAGCGAGGCGTGCATGATGAGCTTCTTGCTGTTGTAGATCAGGGTATCGAAATCCTGCGATAGTCCCGTAAACCTCTGGTAGAGATTGGTAAAGGCCTTTTCGTTTCGCGTGTCGATGAAGAGGCCGTTCACAAGGTTCGTGAACTCGTATCCTGAAGCTCCGTCGACAGGCCATTCTTGGGCGAGATCCTCACCCGGCTCCAGGATTTTCTCTACTACCGTATAGAGCAGCGTCTGCGCATCCACCCAATCGTGCTGCCCGAAGATCTGCTGGATTTCCAACTCGATACCGTTCTCCGCCAAAGGAGGCTTCGGCTCCGGGCCTAGGCACTGGCTCGCCGCATAGAGCATTTGCAGGCGAATCAGGTACTGTTTGGGATTGAAAAGGCCATCGCAGTGATCGATCCGGACGCCTTGCACCAGGTCTTCCGCCAGAAGCCTTCTCAGCAATTGATGCGTGGCGGCGAACACGCGCGTGCTCTCCATTCGTAAGCCGATCAGATCGTTGATATCGAAAAAGCGCCGGTAGTTGATCTCTTCGCCCGAGACGCGCCAGTGAGCGAGCCTGTAAACCTGGGCCTCCAGAAGTTGATGTAAGTCGTCAAAGCTGCGTGGATCGCCGGGCGTTCCATTGAATTGCTCCAGGGCTCGCCTGACCAAGCTCTGTACCTCCGGTTTTGCGTGGAGGAGGTTGTTCAATGCTTCGGTCAGTGGGCCAACGGATCGCCGCCGTTGCCCGACCAGTTCTACGTCCGTGGTGTTGTGTGGCGGCAAGTTTCGAAGGCCCGAGAGTACGTTGCGCAGTTCCTGCTGCTCTGCGGAGGTGCCAGGGCTTCCATCGAGGGAAAAGATAAGCGGAATGGTCTGCGGGTCGACCGGCAGCTTCCGGTCGAAGTACTGGATATAGAACCCGTTGTCGTCCATCGCCAACTGTAAGCGTCCGGCCTCCAGTTCGGCCCCGTACTGGTCGCCCAGGATCGCCAGCAACAGCTTGTTGTGCAGCTCTGCCTTCAAAGGGGCCCAGTCGATGTCGAAGAATTCGGCAAACTCCGAGGTGCGTCCATTCGAGAGCACGTCCCACCACCAGAAGTTCGCACCGAACCCGACTCCCATGTGGTTTGGAACAAAATCGAGCACCTGCCCCATCCCAAAATTCCTCAGTTCTCGCACAAGGTTCTGAAGATCTTTGTAGCTTCCAACCTCGGGGTTCAGGGAATTGTGATCGGTGATGTCGTAACCGTGAAGGCTGCCTTCGCTGGCTTTGAGAAACGGCGAAGAATAAATGTGCGAGATTCCGAGAGCGTGAAGATATCCGGCGAGCCGCCGGGCATCCTCAAACCGAAAATTTGCATTGAACTGTAAGCGGTACGTTGATAGCGGACGGGAATTGCGTTTTTGCGCAGCTAGCCTGTCCAGGCACTCGGAAAGGCCGCTTGATTCCAGAACGAGCGTAGCCGGATTCGATCGCATGGGGGTTCCGGTGTCTCTTTGATAAGATCAATTTGCTTCCAGACGAGTGGCTTCGGAACCTTGGATGCAAAAATTGGATGCAAAATTCGGGCCTGTGAAAATTCCGTTGGATCGCTTTACGAGCCGGCGGTAAACCGTTGAAAATAGACCATGGAGACAGGAGCGCAAGAAAGAATGATCACAAGTGGCGAACTTATACGCATGATGAATTACGTTGACGATATCGCAGCCACGCTACGCCGTATCCAGGCCGGGCTTTCGGCCATGAGCGGCGAGGAGCGCAAGCGCCTGGCGGATTACATGAAAAAATCCGACCCGAGCTTTGTCCGGATTCTGGAGTCTCTCGAAAAAAGCTAAAAAGCTAAAAGCCAGGGAAGTGAAGGCTAAAACCGAAACCGCTCCCTAGAAAACCAAAAAAGGCAACCTCGACTCGCACGGGAGCAGGCGAAGCCCATTCAATCTGAAAACTCGATCGGCTACTTGCCTTTTTGTAGCACGATCTCGCGCTTGGCCTGGCACTCCCCGGCGGCATCGGGGTTATAAACTGCCACGCCCGTCTCTTGGTCCTTGGAAGCTCGAAACTCGATGGGCGGCTTGCGTACCTTGGGCGGAATGCCGATAAATCTCGCTCTGCCGTCGTTATTTGTATAAACGCCCATATCCAACCTGCGTGTGCCCGCAAATCCGTAAGCAATATGGACGTTGATCAGCGCGGCGAACACTGGCTTGCCATCGGAACTCAACACCGTAAGATCCACCGTGCAGGGCCCCGCTCCTCCGTCGGTTGTAGGAACGTCGGAGGATGGTTGTGGCTGCTGGGCTGTTTGAGCCTGCGGCGTTTTCTCGGCAGTAGGGGGTGCTTGCGGCTTGGCCTGCTGTGCGCAGCAAGCGAGGACGCCCGCGATCAGGAAAAGCGAAAACAAGAAATAGCGCATCGCGAAATTCTCTTTTTAGGTGGCCCTTGATTTGCGCAACATTATAAGGGATACATGTTGGAAAGCCGTTAAATACCTTTTGAACGTGCGTCTTCTCAGGGCTAAAGTGTTGCGTGCTTTCCCTTTTTCAAGGAGCGGCTTCTTCCCGAGTTTTGCCCGAGTTTTGTTGGATTGCTCCTCTCGTGCTCCCTCGTGCCGTTGGCTACGCTTGCGATTCATGCTCACTGGCTAGGTCGGCTTGCAGTTCACGTGATCCAGTGATTCGGTGAATGGAGAAGGGAAGCAATCGATAGAAAGCAGAATTTGAAACGCAAATTTTCCCGCATCATGATTCTTGGAGATTTTTAAGATGTTTTGCTTGTTGTGAAAAATTTATTGATACAAAACCGCCCAATAACCTTGACTTATAAGTTAGCGGCTTTCTAGTATCCCCTCAAGCTCCAGTGTGGCGTTCCCTTGAGCAAGCCTGAGCCTGTATGTGGGTAAGCCTGCACTCTGCCAAACTGGACCGATGTGGCATCTCTTTATTTCATCGTTTCAATTTGCATTCTGCCATTTTGTAGAGATCTTTGTAGAGATCAAGGAATTCTCTGGAGGCCTCCTCATGCGTTCAGCGTTGTCTCGTGTTCTCGGTTGTATTTGTCTTGCGCTTCTCACGTCTGTTCTCGGCGTGGCCCAAGCAGCGGCACCTGTCGTTGTATCCGATAGCGATCGGGAGGCTCTGCCGAACGACTATTTGCGGATCGTTTTCGTTCCCGCGGGCGTTTCGGTCACGACCCTCTCCCGGCCCGGATCGCTGCGGGCCTTTGCAACGGCCACCCCGCTCTATTGGCCGCCGCTCAAGCTGTCCGATTTTCCCAATTATTCCGGCTTGGTGAATGACGATAAGAACGTTCTGATGGCCCTGCGCTGCCGCCCTCAGAATCCCGATGCGGTGGACGCGGTGCTCGCAACTTGGCCCAACGTCTTCCTCGCCATACAGCATGATGTCCCGGTAGCTCCCAATGCCTGTAGTGCCCAGCCTGCCGATGCGCCTACCCAGATGGCTTGCTTTGCCAAGGCTTTCAGCGATCCTGCGGGGGCCTCCGTTCCCATGTCTCTGGCGCATACCTTCAGTTACGCCGGAACGCTTTTCGATGCCGACCACACCACCCTCGCGCAATGGCTCCAGCGCAACTATGGAATCTACCCGGCCTTTGCCGGCACCGGTTACTCCGTAAAGGACTCGTATTTCCTAAGCGCGCAGCAGCCCATGACTTCGCAGCAGATTTTGGTGAAGTCGGTGTCTTCGGAGTTTCTATTAAAGAATGTGTCGCTGGCCGATGCCGGATGCCGTTGCGTTTCGGTGCCGCCTTATACCGGTCGCTCCAATGACCGCATTGACCCCGAATTTATTGCGCATGCCGGTGGGGAGGGAACCTGCAAAGCGGTGGAGAAGTTGGAGACAGTCGACCGTGATCGTCACTCCATGATGGAGAATGGCATGCCTAAGCACGGCTCCGAAGAGCATCAAGGTGCTAAGGAACCTCACAACTGATCTGCGTAGCAAAAAGGGAAGTTGAACGACATTGCCTGATACTGGAGCGCGGAAAGAGTTAGCTCGGCTCTAACTTTCCGCGCTCCAATTGTTTCCTTCAAAATCTATTTTCTGCCTTGTGAAATCTCAGCGACCGGAAACGGCCGTTCCTAAAGTCCTTCATCCGTCGTCTTTACGTCTTCCACCTACCATCCTCCATTTGCCGGCTGATTGGGTGGACTTCAACGCGAGAGCCAATGGTTCTTCATGCCAATGGTAGAATCCGGATCTGCAAGGTTCCCACAAAGCCATTGGCGGATACTAGCCAACACGTGGCCCAACCGGCCGCTTCGTTCTCTTCTGACCTCGTTGCGCCCAGCCGAATCGAGGCTTCCGGCCAAATAGTCGCTCCCGGCCGGATCGAGTCGGTGGACATTTTTCGCGGATTCAACGTCCTGCTCATGATCCTTGTGGACAACCTGGGTCTGGTGAAGGGCCTTCCGTGGTGGACCTACCACATGCCCGCCAATGCCAATGGCATGACCTATGTGGACATGGTCTTTCCCGCATTCTTGTTCTTGATGGGGATGTCCATTCCGCCCTCCATGCGGTCCCGGATTGCGAAAGGCGAGACAGCCCGTCAGCTTTGGGCGCACGTCTTGTGGCGATCGTTCGCGCTGATTGTGATGGGGCTTTTTGTTGCAAATGCTCTCCTGGTTGATGCGGGAAAGACAGGAATGAACGCCTCCTTGTGGGCCGCTCTTGGTTTTGTTGCCATTGGCTTTTGTCTTGTGTGCCTTCCCGAAGACCGGATGCGTGCATCGGCCTTCTTGACTCTCAGAATCGCTGGAATTGTATTGGCTCTTTATCTTGCGCTGATATTTCGGCGAACTGCGGCAGATGGGCATAGCCTCTGGCTCGATTTTTCCGATTGGGAAATCCTGGGTCTTCTGGGCTGGGCCTATCTGTTCGTCTCGGCTGTCTATCTTCTTTGCCGGAAGATATCCGCTTTCAAAAGCGGGATGGTTGCATCGCTCCTTGTCCTTGCTCTCGCGGGCTTCATTGCAATCAACGTGGCGTCGAAGGCGGGCCTTTTGGCGTGGTTGGACTCTCTGCCACCTTACCTCAAGCCTTTGGACGCGGGGTTATCGGCGATCACCATGGCTGGCCTGCTTGCCTCGATGATTTTGACCGGTGATGGGATTGCGTCATCCCTTCGGCAAAAATTGAGTTGGGCAACCATTGGAGCGGTAATCTTCTTTGTTCTTGGATGGTTCCTAAGGCCATTGGGAATCTCGAAGATTCGTGGGACTCCCACTTGGTGCTTGTATTGCATGTCGGCCAGTCTGGTCGTCGTTGTCTTGCTCTACTGGTTCGCGGACGTACGGCGCGGATTGCTCTGGACCGGCTTCGCCAGGATCGTAGGCGCGAACGCGCTCCTTGCCTATTTTCTGCCGTACACCGCCTACCTTATCGCGCAACTCGGATGGTTAACCGCCGATGGATCGTCCGGCTGGCTCGGAATTGGCAAATCGATGTTCTTCACCAGCCTCATTCTGGCGGCGGTGCTCTTGCTCAACCGCTGCAAGATCGGTTTGCGCGTGTAGGATTTACTATCGTAACCTCGCGCTAACTGTGGCATTCACAAGGGGTTACCGCTTGCGCAATAACGTTCACAAGCCCTGTACGTCTATAAAAGACCAAGGAGGATCGTCTTCCATGAAACGGCGACTCATCAGTATTTTTATTTTGGCTCTTCCCATGCTTGTTCAAACAATGTTCGCCCAGGATAAGAAGCCAACGAATCTGCGCGAATTGCTGCTTGCAGAGCTGCGCTCCACCCATACCAATGCCGAGTGGTTTGTGCCCGCCAACGTTGCGGTCAAGGGATTGACCGCTGAGCAAGCAAGCTGGACCGACGGCAAGGGGAACCATTCCGTTGGCCAACTTGCCTATCATCTGGTGTTTTGGAACAAACAGAATCTGGCGCGTCTGAAAGGCGAAAAGCCCGACGCCTTCAACGGCAAAAACGACGAGACGTTCGACAAGTTCGATAGCAAGAGGTGGAGCGATACCGTGCGGCAACTCGATGAAGTGTTAACAGAGATGGAACATTGGGTTGAAACTGTCGATGAGGCGAAGCTGAAGGAATCCGCGCAGACCCTCACCCACATCAGCACGCACAACGCCTATCACATCGGCCAGATCATCTACGTCCGGAAGGAGCAAGGCTCCTGGGATCCAAAGAACGGCGTGAACTAAGAGAGCACAAACAAATTGCCCCCTTGATCTTGAGGCGAAGGAACACTTCGCCTCAAAGACGAGCGTAAGGTTCTACTCAGCGTATGGGTGAAGACTTGCATCGCGCGATCCTCTGATCAAAACTCCTTTAAGGAGTAGCTGGTGCTTCGCCCGCCTTCCGAACTGCGTACGAGCACACCCTTCTCGACCAGATAGGCGATGTCTCTTAGGGCCGTGTCTTGGGAAGACTTGGTGAGTTTGGCGTACTTCGTGGTCGTCAGCTTTCCTTCAAATCCATCAAGAAGCTTGTTAAGAACGAGTTTCTGGCGGGGATGAAGCGCTACATCGCGAATGCTCTCCCAAAATTTCGATTTGGCGAGAACTCCTTTGAGGGCGGTCTGGGCTCCTTCGATCGAGCGGCCGAGGCAGGCGAGGAACCATTCCATCCACGGGGTGATGTCCAAGCCACCTTTCTGTGTGCGTTCGAGAATTTGATAATAAGCATTGCGCTCCCGTTGGATTTGCGCCGACATGCTGTAGAAGCGCTGAGGGCCTTTCTCCGAGCGCGCGAGAGCCATGTCGGCAATAGCCCTGGCAATGCGGCCATTGCCGTCGTCGAATGGGTGGATGGTAACAAACCACAGGTGCGCGGCGGCGGCTTTCACGACGAGATCGATTTCATCGTTGGCGTTGAACCAGTGGAGGAATCGATTCATTTCCTTGCGGAGACGCGCCGCTGGCGGCGCCTCGAAATGGACCCGCTCTTTGCCTATGGGTCCGGAAACGACTCGCATCGGCCCATCGTAATCGTCACGCCATGCTCCCGTCTTGATTTTGCGCATGCCGCTGCGCCCTGGCGGAAAAAGTGATCCCTGCCACCCAAACAAGCGATCCGCAGTGAGAGGCTCGCCGTAGTGGCGTGTGGCGTCAAGCATCATTTCGACAACGCCTTCGACTTTGCGGTCGGCGGGCGTGAGCGCGCCAATCTCGATTCCGAGCCGTTGAGCAATGGAAGACCGCACTTGTTCGGCATCGAATCTTTCACCCTCAATTTCGCTGGTTTTCAGGACATCGGCGGTTAAGGTTTGTAAGACTGCTTCCTGCTGGAGGTTAAACCCGATGGCTCCCATGTGGCCGATGAGCAGACCTTGGTGGTGGCGGACATCGGCGAGAGTCATAGCCAGAGCATGATTATCCCAGCGAAGATTAGGCCAATCGGCCAATTCGTGGATGTATAATCTCCGCATTTCCTGCGGAGATTATACATCCTATTCTCCGCAGGAAATCCGGACTTGCTCCCTATTTCCCGAAAGCCCGACGGCAGCGAAAAGGGAACCATGAATACATTTTTCAAACGTACTTCTACCGCCGAGGGAAAACATGTTGTCCAGAATCAAGAAGCGTCGCCAAGCCAGCCGACAGGCCATGAGGAGGCTCTTACAGGAATTGGTATCTGAAACGATGAATACATATGAAGCTTACCGCGTGCTTTACGGAGTCTGGTGCGGCAACAACGCGGCAGTACAGGAATTGCGCCCGCTTTTTCACATGCCCGGCATCGAGCCCGATGGATGTTTCTCGGTAACGGAAGACTTCAAGCGGCAAGCGAAATCGATTGCTGGTGAGATATTGTCCAACCTGGAAGATTGATATGCTGCGTCGGGCATGAATGTCTTTGTTGCTTCGGAATCCCGGTTCAAACCTTCAGCTTACATGGTTGCAACCGCACGAGCCATTTGGCGAGGGTAAGCTGTTGGCGCCTGCTCAAGGCTTGTATTTCCTTTTCTGCGATTTCTGAGATGAAGGCTTCTTTTCGAGGAGTGGTCTTCCGATATCGTCGCTTACTGCCGCTTTTCTGTAGGCACCTCATCGACTTGCGGCAGGATGCGGATGTCCACCGAGAATTTCTTGTAATCGTGGAATGTTTGTTCGGTTTCGCCGGGCACCTTCGATAGCAGCATCTTCGCCGTATATTTGAGCAGGAAATGCGCGGGCACGTAGGTTCCGTCTGCCATTTTCTGCCAGGAAAGGTCCATGGAAGAGCCCTTATCGACGTGGGCGCCATCGCTCACGTAAGTCCTTTGCACATGCACGGGAAAGCTGTCAGTCTTGTCGACCCACAAATGGATGGTCGTATGCATTGCGTCTTTTTCCTGCTCGGTCTTTGGCTTGGCATCGGCTTTGGGCGTCATCGTCATCTTGACCAATGTGTGCCCGTTTTCCGTTTCCTCGCCGTCGATCGAAGGCGAAAACAAACTTCCTAAATCGGCGATGGGCGTGCCGACCTGAAAATGCTGGTTGAAAAAATGTCCTCGTTTCTGCTCCAGAGACATTTTGCGCCGTTCGGCAACGGTCTCCTCGTATCGTTTTTCTTCTTTCTCTGCGGCCTTTCCGCTGAGCGCCTTCCCGTTGGCTTCAATCTGCCGCCGGTATGGAAGTCCTTCTACAAAGATCGTCTCGTATTTGGCCGTATCCCGGGTTTTCACCTCTCCCTTGTCGTCGTAGTTCACGCTCGCAAAGTCTTCCAGAAAGGTGTAGTTGTTCTTTTTCAGGTCGTTCTGGCGGATGCCTGCGGCCACGCGCATCCAGAATGCCTCGGCATTTTCAGGCGTGGGATTGTTGCCTTGAGTAACGCGAAATTGGGGCGACACAAGAAAGATCGAAATGGCGATCCAGTGGAGAATGAGCATTTGCAGAGGACTCCTTTCCTGCAACTCTCATAAGAGACGTTCAGCCGTAGAGAACTTTACGGTCGCCTTTGACAATTCGTCCGATCAGGTAGCTTTTTTCGCCTGCACGCTCCACCATGCTTTGTACCCGCTTGAACTTCTTCGCGGAGACAACCAGGATCATGCCGATTCCCATGTTGAAGGTGCGCATCATATCGGCCTGCGGGACATTGCCGATCTTTTGCATGTGGGAAAAGATTGGAAGGATGGGCCACGTGCCCATTTCAACCAGGGCCGCCGTGCCTTTGGGTAGAATCCGGGGAAGGTTGTCGGTGATGCCGCCGCCGGTAATATGCGCCATGCCATTGACCAGTTCGCCATCGATCGTACGGCGGAGAATGGGCCAATAGCTTTTATGGGTGCGCATTAACTCATTGCCGGCCTTGCTCTTGATCTCGGTAACGTAGGTATCCGGGGTATAGCCGGCGATCTCAAAGAAGAGTTTGCGAGCCAGGGAGTATCCGTTGGTGTGGAGGCCGTTCGAGGGCAGGCCCACCAGCACGTCGCCGATTTCGATCTTGTCGCCGGTAACGATCTTTTTCTTGTCCACCACGCCCACAATAAAGCCGGCCAGATCGTATTCGCCTTTGGGATAAAATCCGGGCATCTCGGCGGTCTCGCCGCCGATCAGAGCGCAGCCATTGTGCTTGCACGCCTCGGCCATCCCCTCAACCACCTTTTCGGCAATCGCCGGATCGAGGGTTCCTGTAGCGAGGTAGTCCATGAAAAAGAGCGGTGTCGCTCCCTGCACGGCGATGTCGTTCACACAATGGTTCACCAGGTCGGCGCCCACCGTCTGATGCAGGTCCATCATGAACGCGACTTTCAGCTTGGTTCCAACACCATCGACACTGGAAACCAGCACCGGTTCCTTGAATTTCTCCTGATCAATGGCAAAAAGGCCCCCGAAGCCGCCAATGTCGCCGACCACGCCTTTGGTGAAGGTGCGGTGGGCGAGATACTTGATGCGCTGCTTGGCGCGGTCCGCACGGCTTATATCGACGCCGCTGTCGGCGTAGGTGACGGTTTTAGCCTTTGAGCTTGAACTCTTGGGAAGCATCGGCATGGAGTGACGGTGAGAACCAATTGTAGCACCTGAAGCGCCTAAGACCCGTCTACACCGAGGGCAGGTCCGCCAACTGTAGAGACGGGCCGTAACCCGGAGCAAAGCAAACCGCCTAATGCCCACAAGCGCGGTATTCACTCCTATTGCTTTCCCATAGCAGGCATGCTACTGTTCCTATGGCTAGACAATAGGACAACTTAACCAGAGGAACTTCATGAGCGACAAAGCTGAAGTATGGCAAGGCACGCTCGCATTGATGATTCTGAAGACCATTGAAGCCATGGGCCCGCTGCACGGATACGGCATCGCGCGGCGCATCGAGCAAACCAGCGGCAACCTTCTCACCTTAAATTATGGAACGATTTATCCGGCCTTGCTCAAGCTCGAGCAGGAAGGGGCCATCGACTCCGAATGGGGTGCTTCAGAGAACAATCGCAAAGCCAAGTTCTACCGGCTGACCCGGGCCGGAAAGAAGCAATTGGAAAAAGAAGCTCGTAGCTGGGAACAAGCGACCACAATTCTGGCGCGGTTCTTCGCTCCCACGGAGGACCTGGCATGAAGCTGCTGCGTTGTTGGATGCTTAGGGTGGCCGGACTCTTCCGTAAGAACCGGCAGGACCGGGAATTTGCCGCCGAACTGGAGAGCCATCTTCAGATGCATACCGAGGATAATCTCCGAAACGGAATGGGTCCCGAGCAGGCGCGCCGCGAGGCCATGCTGCAACTCGGCGGCCTGGAATCGACCAGGGAGGCCTACCGCGAGCGGGGTTCGGTCCCCTGGATTGAGCACCTGGTGCAGGATGTTCGTTTCACGTTGCGGCAGTGGAGGAAAAGCCCCGGCTTTGCCTTCACCGCGGTCCTGATTCTGTCATTGGGTATTTGCGCCAGCGTCTCGATTTTTGGCTTTGTGGACGCGGCGCTGATCAAGCCGCTGCCTTACCAGGATACGGCACGGCTGGTTGGGGTATTCGAAAGCATTCCCCTTTTCTCAAACTCCAATCTTTCCTACCTCGACTATGTCGACTGGAAGAAGCTGAATAAGAGTTTTACCTCTCTCGACGTGTACAGTGGTCGAGCTTTGCTTCTGAAGACTCCCACAGGGACCGAAGCGCCCGTGAGTGCGGTGGTCAGTGCCGGTTTTTTCCGCACCCTTGGCGTGAAGCCCATCCTTGGGCGGGATTTCAATCCCGGCGAGGACTCGGCAGGAGCCGCGCCGGTGGTGATGCTTAGCTACGCCGCATGGCAGAAACGTTACGGCGGAAGGTCTGACGTAATCGGCCAGACCATGACCATCAACGGCGCGACCACTACCATCGTCGGCGTGTTGCCGCGTGCCTTTCATTTTGCTCCGGTGGACTCCGCGGAGCTGTGGAAGACAGTCGATCCAACCGGACAATGCGAATCCAGGCGTAGCTGCCACAGCCTATTTGGCGTAGCCAGGCTCAAGGATGGCGTTACCCTCCACGCTGCCTTGGCGGATGTGACTCTCATCGCAAAGCAACTGGAGAGCCAATACCCGGACAGCAATCGCGGCCAGGGAGCCGATGTTTCTCCACTGACCGACGTGATCGTTGGAGACGTGCGCCCGATCCTGCTGGTATTGCTCGGTGGATCCGGACTCTTGCTGCTGATCGCCTGCGTGAACGTGGTGAGCCTCCTGCTGGTGCGTTCGGAAGGTCGCAAGCGTGAGATCGCCGTGCGTAGCGCGCTGGGAGCATCCGCTGCGCGGTTGGCGCGGCAGTTTCTGGCAGAAGGCTTGGTGATGGCCGGGATGGGAGGACTACTCGGGATCGCTGCCGCGCATTGGGCAATGCGGCTCCTGACCATGTTGATCCCTGAGGGCATGCTCTCCGGCATGCCATACCTGCAGGATCTTGGCTTGAATGCCCGAGTCATATCGGCGGCCGGTATCATCGCACTTCTTGCCGCTGGGCTTTTCTGCGCGATTCCAGCGTGGCGCTCCGCTAGCGACCTCCGCGAGGGCATGGCGGAAGGTGGACGAGCGTCGGCGGGAACAGCGTGGCGGCGGCTTGGCTCCAGGTTGGTGGTAGTGGAGCTAACAACCGCCGTAGTGCTTCTGGCTGGAGCAGGCTTGCTCGGCAGGAGCCTCTATCGTTTGCTTCATGTGGATCTTGGCATCGTTCCGGAACACCTGGCGATCACGAATATTGCCGCACCCATGACCAAATATAAGACGGATGAGCTAACCGTGGCGCTAGGGCGGAGGGTGACCGAGCGCATCGCGAGCCTTCCCGGCGTTCAGGCCGCCAGCATCGCCTCGATGGGTATTCCGCTGGGCGGTAACGGAAACACAACGTGGGTGAGGTTTGTGGGGCGCCCTTTCAACGGTGAACACAACGAAGTTCCGTTCCGCGAGGTTAGTTCCGGCTATTTCAATACGCTGCACGCAAAGTTGCTGCGCGGCCGGTACTTTACCGATGCCGAGGATTCGACGAAACCGCCCGTCACGGTCGTCAATCAAGCATTTGCGAAGCGTTACTTCCCCGGTGAAGACCCCATTGGAAAGAGGTACGGCAATATTCAATTGGAACCGAAATCGATCACTGAGATTGTCGGGGTAGTTGAGGATATCCGCGAGGGTCCCCTCGATCAGGAGATCGTGCCGGCCATCTATACCCCCTTCAACCAAAATCCCGAGCAGTACTTTACGGTCGTGGCTCGTACTTCACAGGCCGAGCAGACGGTGCTTCCCGCGCTCGCGGAAGCAATTCATGGAATCGATTCGGAACTGGTGACCGGCTATCAGACGACAATGATGGACCGCATTCGCCAGTCGCCATCCGCTTATATGCATCGCACTTCCGCGTGGTTGGTCGGTGGGTTTGCAGCGCTGGCGCTGCTCCTCGGAGTTGTGGGCCTCTATGGGGTGATTGCTTATTCGGTGGGCCAAAGGACGCGCGAGATAGGCGTGCGCATGGCTCTGGGGGCTGAGAGGCGTTCTGTCTATCAGATGATTCTGAAGGAGGCAGGAAGGCTGATCGCGATTGGAGTCCTGGCGGGCTTGGTATGTTCGGTCGCCGTCGCACAACTGATGAGCAAGCTTCTCTTCGGCATCCGCTCCTGGGATGCACCCACCTTGCTTGCCGTCGCAGGCTTACTGGCCTTGGCCGCGCTGCTGGCGAGTTACGTGCCCGCCCGACGCGCCGCATCGATCAATCCGATGGAAGCATTGCGCACTGAGTAGAGGGTAGAGAATAGAGGATGATAAGCAAAAGGGTGGAAGCTCGAAAACCTTCCACCCCAATCTTTCAAACGGTTCGGATGAGAATCTTTAAATAGCTCGCAGCTCCAGAAAGCTTACATTCCGTCGTAGTTCGGACCGCCTCCGCCCTCGGGCGGCACCCAGGTGATGATCTCGTAAGGGTCCATGATGTCGCAGGTCTTGCAGTGAACGCAGTTAGACGGATTCAGATGAATCTCTTTGCCGCTTAATGACTCAGTCGATTCCACCATCTCGTACACATTTGCGGGGCAGAAGTTCTGGCAGGGATTTCCAAACTCCTTGACGCAGCGTGTATTGCAAATGTCAGTATCGTGAATCACCAGATGCGATGGCTGATCTTCCTCGTGCTTGGTGCCCGAGTGGTAGAGATCGGTCAGCTTGTCGAAGGTGATTTTGCCGTCGCCTTTGGCTTTTCCGAGAAGCTGCGTGCGGTTGCCGCCATCCGCCGGTAACTGGTCTAGGTGCTGCATTCGCTGGTGGCCCGGATGCGATGGATAGACTTCGTGCAGGCCGCGGCCTCCGGTCACCATTTGCAATGCAGTGTTGAACAGTCCCGGAATCAGGCCGTTGTTATAGCCTTGATGGAAGTTGCGCACCTCATAAAGCTCGTCGCGTATCCAGCTTGCATCCACCTTGTAGCGAAACTGCTTGAGCCGGTCCTGGCTGAAGTTACTCTCCAGCAGGGCCTCGAAAGCGGTTTCGGCGGCTAGCATCCCGCTCTTGATGGCGAGATGAATCCCCTTCAGGCGCTGCGAGTTCACGAAACCGGCGGAATCGCCCACTAGCATCCATCCATTGCCGGCAAGTTGGGGCAAGGAATACCATCCGCCATACGGCATGGTCTTCGCGCCGTAGCGGACCATCTTGCCGCCTTCCAGAAAATGTGCGATGAGCGGATGGGCTTTGAATGTCTGCAAAGCATGCTGTGGATCGATTCTTGGATCCGCATACTCCAAGCTGGTCACATAGCCCATGGAAACCAGGTTGTCTTTGGAACCATAGATCCACGATCCGCCAAACTCCTTCGTGGTCAGGGGCCAGCCCAGCGTGAGAATGACCTCTCCTTTGCGGATGCGCCCGGAGGGAACCTCCCACAACTCTTTCACGCCGACGCCATAAACCTGGGGATTGCGGTTCTTGTCGAGATCCAGTTTGGCGATAAGCTCCTTGGTGAGCGATCCGCGGGTGCCTTCGGCAAGAATCGTAATCTTGGATTTCAGATCGTATCCTGGCTCGAAATTCGATTTTTGCTCGTTGCGCTTGTCAATGCCCTTGTCGTCGGTGCGAACGCCCAGCACCCGATCCCCTTCAAAGAGCAATTCCGATCCGGCAAATCCCGTGAACACGGTGATGCCGGTCTGCTCTACCTTTTCGCCAAGCCACTTTACAAAGCGGTTGATCGAGATCACATAGTTGCCGTGATCCTGCATGGGCGGAGGCATGAGCGGGGCGCGGAAGGAGCTGTTCTTGGTGAGGAAATAAAAGCTTTCACGATCCACCTGCGCATCGACCGGAGCTTCGTTCTGCCAGCCGGGGAGGAGCTCATCCATGGAGCGAGGATCGAGGACCGCGCCGGAGAGGCAATGCTGTCCGATTTCGCGGGCCTTCTCCAGCACGTAGATGTTTTCCTTGGTCATCTGCGCTTCGGGATGGCGATGATTGTGGTCGTCGATTAACTGAGAGAGCCGTAGGGCGCATGCCATCCCCGAGGGGCCGCCGCCGACAATGACTACATCGGCTTCCATTTGTGGACGGTCAATTCCTTCAATCTGCTTGCGAAAGTAGATCATTTTGTTTGACTGTACCTGGACCTTTTCTCGGAGCGGGAATCCCGGAATGGACTGCCGCATTTTTCCAGCGTGGTTCTATCCCGCAAATCGAAGAAATCCAAATCGCCGCGCGGCTGTTCCTCTTCCAAAAACAAGCCGCAAAAAACACCAATCGGCAAGAGATAGAAACGCTGAAAACGCTTTGCAGACACCTCAGCCCGCAATCTGAAAGTTTACAACCGGCGGCTTACGCCTGGACTTATCAGGCTCCGGCCTTGGCTTTCTTGACCTCTTCGGTAAGCGCCGGAATAATTTCGAACAGGTTGCCAACGACACCGAAGTCGGCAATTTCAAAAATAGGAGCTTCGGCATCCTTGTTGACCGCGATGATCGTGCGAGCGCCCTTCATGCCCACGATGTGCTGAATGGCTCCGCTGATGCCCACGGCAAGATACAGCTTGGGAGCCACGGTCTGGCCCGAGCTTCCGATCTGGCGATCCATGGGGAGCCAGCCAGAGTCGCAGATGGGGCGCGACGCGGCAATCTCGCCGCCCAACGCATCCGCAAGCTGCTTGGCAAGGTCGATGTTCTTCTGCTCTTTGATGCCGCGGCCCACGGAGACAATGATCTCCGCCTGAGTGAGATCGACCGCCTGTTTGGCCTCTTTGAACGGGGCTTCGGGATGGGTGCGGATGACCTTGTCGCCGATCTCGGCATTCACGGTTTCAACCGGCGCAGCCGAGGCTCCAGCCGCCGCTTGATCGCCGCGAAACGCGCCCGACTGGAAGGTCGCAAAATGGGGCGCTGGTCCGGTGAAAGAAACATCGGCGGCAAATTTGCCTTGGAACATCTGTCGCGTGAACAGAAGCTTGTCGCCTTCTTTGCGGAACCCGATTGCATCGCTGATCAGGGTGCTGCCTAGCGACGTGGTAAGCTGCGGCGCAAAGTCGCGCACCTGGTAGGTATGGGGCATCAGGACAAGCTGCGGCTGCTTTTGTTCGATGAGCTGCTTCAAGGCGGCGACCGCGCCATCTGGAGTGTAGTCCGCCAGCTTTGGCGACTCCACCGCATAGACCTTCGCCAGTTGCTTGCCGGCTACCTCTGCGGCGATGCTGCCGATGCCATTGCCGAAGACCGCTCCTTCGACCGTCCAGCCGGTGGCGGCCGCAATAACTTGTGCAGCCGCAACGGTTTCCCAAGACACGCGATTCAGCTTGCCTTCGCGCTGTTCAACGATAACGAGAATAGTATTTGCCATTTTTTATCAGGTACGACGCTTCTTTTTATAAAATCCCCATGTTATTAAGAACAGGGCAATTCCCACATCGAGTGTTGTAATCACGCGCATCAGGAAATTTCCGGCGCGTATGTCCCACCCTACAAATAAGCCGAACCCCAGTGCGGCCACCAGCATCACGATGCCTACCACAATCAGCGTGGCGCCGGTTTCCCTTGCTTCCACTGGGAGATAGTTTCCGCCTTCAGGATCGTATTCAATTCTTTCCATGGCTGTCCTCCGCGGGTGGGCGCGGGGCTCTTAGATCACGCGTACTTCATTACGAAGCTTTTCCACCAGTTTTTTGGCCACTTCCGCAGCGCCGCCTTCCAGCATCTCGGTCTTCTTGCTCTTCTGCGGAATGTAGAGCTTCTCGATCTTCTGCATGTTGTCGCCCACGGCGGATTTCACTTCATCCAGGGTCACCTTGCGCAACGGCTTGTTCTTGGCCTGCTTGATGCCAAGCAGCGTGGCATAGCGCAGCTTATTGATGCCCGACTGAATCGTGAGCACCGCCGGTAAAGGCATGGTCACATGCTGAAAAAACCCCGATTCAAGCTCTCTTTTAACCTTGATGCCGCCGTCGTTCTTCTGGATTTCCATGATGATGGTGGCGTGGGGCCAGTTGAGCAGCTCTGCCATGATCACGCCGGTCTGCGCATAGCCATAATCGTCGGATTGCAGTCCGGTGAAAATAAGGTCGAATTTTTCTTCCTTGATCGCGGCGACGAACGCCTTGGAAATATTCATGGCATCCATGCCCACGAAGCCGTTGTCTTCAAGGTGAATGGCGCGGTCTGCGCCTTTGGCCAGGCCCTCGCGAAGCACCTGCTGTGCGCGCGCGGGGCCCGCGGTAATAACCACCACCTCACCGCCGTGTTTCTCCTTCTGCCGCAAGGCTTCTTCCAGGGCGAAAGCATCTGGCTCGTTCACTTCATACGAGACATCGTCGCGAATCCATGTGCCGCTCTCGTTGAGCTTCAGCGGGGCGTCTTTCTGCGGGACCTGCTTCATGCAGACCAGAATCTTCATAATGAATGATGTTTCCTAAAGATAATGCGGCAGATATAAGGCTCGGCTTGCTGCCGCTCGATGAAACCGAAAAGTATAAATGAGAAGGGGGATGTTCGGACAGCACGAATCGTTAAATGCGAGTATCGCGGTGCCTTCCGGCGACCTCGCTCTAGCGGAGGCCGTCTCCGTGACCGGGCATGAACCAGAGAATAAATCCGAGCCCGGCCAGCACTGCCAAAAAATACGCTGCAATCAAAGGGCTGTGTTCCTGCTTCGGTTCTGAAATGCCGGGACCGCCAACCATGGTGCCCGTGCCCGAGGGCCCTCCCTGCGAAAGGCCAAGGGTGGCTATTTCCGCTTTAGGCCTCACCAGACCCATCACCAGCCTGAAAGCCATCCCCAAAGTGACGAAGATAAATAGAGGCTCTTGGGTGCCAAAATATAAACCGGTGCTTGCGGCCACTAGGAAGCCCTGCTCGGCCAGGTTCAACGCGGGAAAAGCGCGGCTGCCATCAAGCACCCATACGGGAATGAGGTTCAGAAGATTAAACCATGCGCCGACTCTCGCGAGCGCCGCCCAAAAGGGATCTCTTGTCTGCCACCAGATCAAAGAACAAACGATGGCGGCTAGCAAGCCTGCGAAGGGACCAGCGAGGCTGATCGCCGCGCGCGCCTCCTGCGAGACGCCGAGGGCATCCCAGCGGACGTAAGCGCCCAGGCCGGGAAGAAAGACTGGCATATCCGCCGGAAGCCCGCGCCTCTTGATGTCGATGAAGTGGCCCATTTCGTGAATCAGGACCAGGACTGCAAAGCCGATGCCGAATTTCATGCCCCATGCGGCCCAATAGAGGCCGATGAACGCTGCGAAACTCAGAAGAAATTTCAGCTTAAAGAGAAATGGCAGGACGATCTTGGCCTTCGACAGGAGAATCGCAACCGGTCCAAGAGGCGCTAGGCGTTTGCCCCACGGGTTCTTCCCTGGTCGCTTGGCGTTGCCTTCCGTTAACGCTTGTGTGCGCTTGCGAATCCACTCGGCCTGTGCGGAATCGTGAGGCAGCAGCGGAAGGACAGCAAACCATCGATCACGGGCTTCCATGAGCCTTCCCGCCACTTCCAGTGCCGAAGCTTCTGACGCCAATCGGTCGACTTCCGCCGCGTGAACAAGCGCCTTGCAGTTTTCACAAGCGAGCGCTCCCGGCGCCAAGGGCTGCGAGCATGATTTGCAGCTTAGGTTCGGATTCAAGGTGAATGTCGACACAATTTGCTTCTTGCGCGGGCCTGAAAATTCCAGCCATCACTCTTTCTAAGGTTGAATGATGGTCCTGACGTTAATGATGATGGAAGAATGTCCTTGGATTCATCGTGTTGAAACGGATGCGTCCTGTTTTGAACAAGGTATCCGAGTGAATCTATTCGAGAAAAACGACCGACTGCACGCTTGAAACCTCGAACCGCTTGCGGCAGCGCATGTTCTTGCACATCACCATATCGTCGCGGCGCACCATATAGGAACGGGCCTTGGCGAATTTGGCCCTGTCCCGCTCGTCAGCACGGCCTGAAATCTGCCTTTTCTTAGTCCGCACAATCCACGATATCTCGTAATCATTCGACTCGCGGCAGTGGGGGCAGCCAAGAGAATGGGGCTTCTTGGTCTCTTTCTCGTCGAAAAAATCGCGTTCATCCATGATTGTATAAACCGAAGATTCTATGAACCGAAGATTCTATAAATTGAAGATCCTATAAGCCGAGGACTCTATAACCCGAGATTTCGTAATCCGGGATATCGAGTAATCGGGTGCCGTTTCCTTTTCAGCCGATACCGGTCCTGAGCCTCCGGGCAAACCCAGATTCTTGCAATCGGCTCAAGGTTCTATGTTACAAAGAATCAATAGACTCATGGGAATATTTGTTATTTGAGCCGTTTTTTGCCGGGTTCCCCCCTTGATCACCTAAAAGATCGCCTAAAAGACCGCCCAGGACGATCGTCCGGAAGATCGCGCGATTGGAACTTGGTTGGAATACCCGGAACCGGTTCTAGGTCAATGCCATGCCTAAAAAGAAGAAGCAGCGACAATTTCGTGCAAGCAAAGCAGTCAAGGCAGCCGCCAGGACGGTCATCGGCGCTCCGCCACCCGTCCGCCGGGACGAAAACCGCAAACGCACCCCCAGCGTTCGCGATGAAAAGTACAAGCCCACCCTCGGGAAAATGCTCTCGGACTCTTAGTCCGTAGGTGCGAGTCCTCCTGCCGCTGCCACGATGTTGGTTCACGCGGCAGTAATGCGCCGCAAAATTAATATTGACAGAGCGGGCCGAATCCTTACTGAGGCTCCCGCGGCTTACGCACAGGAATCTGGGATTTGAGCGGAGAGAATCAACTCGAACCGCTAAGGGCAAAGATTTTTGACAAAATCATAATGGGGTTGCGAAATCAGGGGTAAAGCTGGAGACAATGGTTATCATGTCCTATAATTCCTACTGTCCATTATTAATGGACAGTAGGAATTATGGGACATGGCAATACGTGAACAAACGCTAAAAACTTATCTCAACAAGATTTCTCTGCTGGAATTTATCCGTCGGCATGATCTGTCACAGCGTAGCCGGGGCGACGGGAATTCCTTCCTGGAGTTGTGGACCCCGAGAGGCCAGTTCACATTTCTGATTGAGCAAAAAAGCTCATATTTAGACCAGTCGTCTTTGAATGCCTTTATCTCACAAGCAAAGCAGTTGGCACGAGTTTACCGACGGCCCTTACTATTGTTCACGCGTTATGTGCCGGTGCCTTCTGCCGAACGGCTTATTTCAGCCGGAATCAACTTTGTCGACCAAGTAGGGAACATGCACCTGGCTTTGGGCGACAGCTATGTGCGTACGGTCATTGGTAGAAAAGAGAAACATGTACAAAGGGAGAGCCCTGCGTTAACCCTCGCGATGGCCCAATTGCTCTTCGCTTTCGCCATTTACCCAGATGCTGGAACTTGGACGGTTCGACAGCTTGCCGATGTGTCGGGAGTAAGCAAGAGCAGAGTAGCAACAATAAAGCAGCAATTGATCGTCCAAGGGTTGCTGGGGCATTTTCGCGGCAACGTCCAAATTACAGATGCACAAAGGTTGGAAGATGAATTACTGCGCGGATATGGGTCGGTACTCCGGCCGAAGCTGCTAATTGGTAGATTTCGTGCGTCGCAATCTGATCGCGAGAAACTGGCAAAAAATATTGATGACGTGGCTCATGATTTGTCGATTAGGTGGTCGTTGACCGGGTCGGCTGCCGCGTATGAACTCCAGCACTTTTACCAAGGGCCGGACATCCCAGTATTTATTGAGTCTTTTTCTGAACAGTTTTCACGCGCATTGAGAATTATTCCGGAAGCCGCCGGTCCATTGGTCCTATTGCGCTCTATCGGAAAATTGGCTCAGTGGAAGGAGCTTGGAAAGAAACCTTTGGCGCATCCTTGGTTGATCTACTCGGAACTCATGGAATCGTCGGACCCGAGAGCGCATGAAGCAGGTCAAGAAATCAAGCGTGAGTTCTTGGGAGCCGGCAATCCATGAGTGCTTCAAATTGGTTGACGCTGAGAGCGCAAATCTAGTGTACGGATTCGAGGTTATTCGAATCGAAATTGAGAGCACAGGAATCGTTAACGATCTGTTCCCAGCGCTTGCGCGCTTTCGTTCGCGTCCCCCTGAGTTTCTTAAAATTTGAGAAAACAAAAGGGGCTATCAGCAATGGTTAACCTATCCTCGTCCGGCGGAAATGATTTTTTCATCGGCCGGTTGCGAAGCCCTTTGTAAATGCTATTAGCTGTAATCGGGCCGTTTCGTCAGTGTGAATTTTGGACCCAGAGCGTACAAAGCTCATCCAGGCAGACCTGTCTTCTCCAAGGGCGGCAATGAAGTTCCACACGATTTGGACTTCTTCATCGGAGCATAGAGCAGCGAGATCGAAGCCCAGTAGGAGTGCATTAGCCATATCAAAGTCTTTTAACTCGGCGTTTAAGACCACGTCTGAGAAGAGTCTGTCGCTGTCGGTTTCGTAACGTCTCATCAGAGAGCGGATATCAATCAGATCCTTCACTCGCTCATTCTGGTCGTCCATGAAAGCGACAATCTTTAACAGCATCAGAACAATTGGTGGGATTACCCTGAATTCCAAGTCTTCGGCAAACTGGACAGGTTCGGCGCGCAAGAAAACATGATCGAAGCCAAATAAGCTCATCGCAAATTTGCTTTTAGGCCAAACGACTTCCTTTGCCTTGCGTAGCTCATGGCCGGCAGGAATCAAATCCAATAAGGTTCCACCGGCGCTTCGCCACCGATGCTCACGGTTTTGCGCTCGCGCCCAACCACTTGCCAAGAGCCGCTTTTCAAGCTTGGCGAATTCATTCAAGTCTAGAGCTACGGCGAAATCGATATCAGCCGTGTAGCGCAGCTCGTCGGGAAAATGGGCTAAGAATGCAATCGCACCGATAATGACGAGATCCGCTCGGAACTCCTGGCAGTGCTCCTTGAAGCGAATTAGATCGTCCACTTGGGTTCTGCTGAGTTCAGGTGGTCGCACCACGGATAGCTTAGCAGGTAAAGTGCTAGCGCCCCTGTCCAGGTCGGTGGTGAGCAACTGGTGACGTCGCAGGTTGACTCGGCAATGTGTAGAGCGCAATTTTGATAGCGGGTGCCCCTATCGCTGCCTGAAGAGCACGGCGCCCATTGCTGCTCCCAAACCAACCGCGAAGGCGGGGCTGCGGAAAATCCAGGCGAGTAAAAAGACGGCCACAAGGATCGAGACGAGCCGGGCGTGATGAAAAGTGTAGTCAAGCACCAAAAGCAGCAAGGCCGCAAAGACGAACGCCACAGCGCAGTAGATTGCATCCAGAGGCCGGAAGAGGCCAGAACGGATGAAACGAGCCACCCCGCTGGCAAGAATCAGGGCGGCAACGAAGCCAAAGAGGAGGGGGCCTGCGTGATTTGTTATTTTGCGAAACATCGGCAATAAGATCCGGACCTTCTGGTATTCCTCTGTGCTTATCGACGATCCTCTTGCTGATTCATTGGGGCTCGATGTAGAAGTCATTCCCCATCGAATGTGCCTAGCCAAAGTGTCCAGCCAAAGTGAAGAGCAGTCCTTCATGAAAGTAGAGCAATGAAAGCAATGGAGTAAATGGGGAAAGTAGAGAAGTGGCTACAAGCATCTGATGGATCGGGCATTTTCCATTCAACTCTGGCCCGGAACTCAAGAGGCGGCTACGCGTGGTTTGCGATGGTGATCTCGGATAACTCTTTGGCCTTGAGCGCCAGTTGAGAGCCGGTAAATGGCTTTTGAATGAACGAGCTGCCCTTGCTCCCCACCACGCCCAATTGCGCCACGATGTCATCCGGATACCCGGACATGAATAGGACTTTGATTTCAGGACGCAAGGCTCGGATGAGGTTGACCAATTCCGGGCCGCTCATGCTGGGCATAATTACATCTGTAATCAGTAGGTGGATTGGTCCGCTATGTTGGCTGCAAACCTGCACCGCTTCCGCGCCGGACCTCGCCGGTAGAACTGTGTAACCGTAGAGTTCGAGCGCTGCATTGAGGGAGTCCCGTACAAGCTCTTCATCTTCCACCAGCAGGACTGTTTGAGCGGCTGACAACGGTATGACTGGCAGTCTCATAAAAACATCTACAACTTTCCCTGGTGTTCCGATTCCTGGTGTTCCTATTTCAAGGGTGCTCCAATTTCAAGCCATCCCCCTGCGCCTGCCTTCCTGAAGAATTCTGCGGCGCTGAGGCGACAATCCAGTCTATAAAACAAGAGTCTCTGCGGCCAGGGAAAAATATAGGGGTGTGAAAGATAAATTCTTGTTTGGCGATCATACCCATAGAGAGGACCTATGGGTATGAATCGCCCAAGAGTGATCGACGATGCCGCTTTTATCTGCCTTCGCTGATCCAGCTTGCTTGGCTTGTGCGGCCCGGTCTTGCTGAACTTACGATACGGATTTCTGAACTTTATGCGGAGTGGGCCTTGGCGGCCCGAGCGTGCCTGAGGCGCTGGATCGTTTGCTGCAGTTGCTCTATCCTCGTTCTAGAATCTTCCGAGATATTGGCTACCTCTTCCAAGTGCGTCAGGAACCTGGGATTCCCACTCGCGGCCCTGATCTGCTCAAGGAACGGTTTAAATTTCGCGTAGATGAAATAGGGCTCTCCGTTGGTCATAAAGAAGAGCTGTTCGTTTAGGGCGCCGGTTAGCACCATGGCCGCCGCCATGTCCCAATAGCTCAGTACCTGGCGGAAAAAGGCGTTGCGCTCGCTGCCGAAATCCTGCAGGATCGACATAATTTCTTCGGCGCTTTCAGGAAAGAACTCGATGGCCACGTAGTTGCGCGCGCGGCGCATCACGTCTTCGCGGCGAAGGTCGTAGAGTCTGAGCAGCAGCTCGGCATCGGCAGGCGTGGCTTGGCCGTGGAGATGGCCTGTTTCGACACCGGGTTTCGCCGCTGGTTTCGTTTTCTTAGCATGTTTTTGGGCTAGCTCAGATGCTGCTGGAGACTTGCCATTTTTTTTGTTTTTGGTCTTTTCTTTTTTGCCCATAGTCGCTCCTCAAGGTTCTTACGCCACAGCCTCGGGTTTAGGCAGCGGACGCGAATAGTCACATTTTACGGCGGCGGCCGGTTGCTCCGCGGCTTTGGCCGCCTTGCCGCGCTTCTTTGGCTGTTCTTCTTCTTCTGCCGCCTTGCGATTATTGTTGGGGCAAACCAGTACCGCGCCTGCCTTCAGGTTCTTCTCCAGCAGATACGGGCTCCCGCATTGCGGGCACTTCTCGTCCACAAGCTTGTAGGCGGAGGTAAACTCGCACTTCGGGTAATTCGAGCATCCATAAAACACGTTGCCGCGGCGGCGGGCCTTCTTCTCCACCAACTCGCCGTCTTTGCATTGCGGGCACTTCACCCCGATGAAATTCTGCTTAATGTACTTGCAATCCGGATAGCCGCTGCATGAGATAAATTCGCCATAACGGCCGTGTCGTAGAACCAGGTTCCGCTTGCACTGCGGGCAAGTCTCTTCCAGCGGCACATCGGGAACTTTCTTGCCCTGATCGAGTCGCCGGGTGGTCTTGCAATCGGGATAGCCGGTGCACGCCATGAATTGTCCAAAGCGTCCTCGTTTTAGGACCATGACCCGTCCGCAGTTTTCGCAGTACTCTTCCTGGGTGGTCTCGGGCATCTCCGCCGTATCGAGCTCAGGGAGGGCGATGGGGTTCTCTTTGGTGAATGTGCAGCTCTCCGGATCGTCTTTCTTATAGGAACTGCAGGCAAAGAACGAACCGTGCTTGCCCCACTTCAGGACGAGCGGTGAACCGCATCGCTCGCACTTCTCCTCAGTGGGCTTCTCCATCCGCTTGATGTTCTCCATGTGCTTTTCAGCGTAGCGGAGGTCCTTCTCGAATTTCTTGTAGAAGCCTGCGAGGGCAGCGGTCCAGGTTTCCTTCCCGTCTTCAATTTCGTCAAGCTCTTCTTCCAGGCGTGCGGTGTACTGGGGATCGAAGATGTCGGCGAAATTCGCCACAAGCAGATCGGTCACTACCAGCCCGATCTCCGTGGGAATAAATTTGCCGCCGATCTTTTGCACATACTGGCGCTCCTGGATGGTCGAGAGGATCGTGGCGTACGTGGAGGGCCGTCCAATGCCGCGCTCTTCCAGTTCCTTCACCAGTGACGCCTCGTTGTAGCGCGGTGGCGGTTCTGTGAAATGCTGCTCCGGCTTCAACTCCTTGAGTGTGAGCTTCTGGCCGGCCGCCAGCGGAGGCAGCTTATGCTTGAGTTCCTCGTCCTCTTCGTCCTTGCCCTCTTTGGACTCTTCGTAGACTTTGAGGAAGCCTTCGAATTTCAGTACTGATCCCGTAACTCGGAAAGTGAAGCTCTCCTTTTCGGCCTTTGCCTCAATGTCCACCCCGGTCTGGTCGAATACGGCTGGCATCATCTGCGAGGCCACAAACCGCTGCCAGATCAGCTTATAGACCTTGTACTCGTCTTCCTGCAGATACTTCTTGATCTCATCGGGATGGCGCGCAACCGAAGCCGGGCGGATCGCTTCGTGCGCCTCCTGCGCGTCTTTTTTTGATTTGTACACGTTGGGAGCTTCGGGCAAGAACTCCTTGCCGAACGACGTGCCGATCAGCGACCGCACCTCTCGAAGAGCATCGTCCGAAACCCGCACCGAGTCGGTGCGCATGTAGGTAATCAGGCCGACCGATCCTTCGTCGCCTAACTCGACGCCTTCATAAAGCCGTTGCGCGATCATCATGGCGCGCTTGACGCTGAAACGCAGCTTCCGCGAGGCGTCCTGCTGGAGCTTGCTCGTGGTAAAAGGCGGAGCGGGGCTGCGGCGGCGCTCTTTTTTCTCGACAGTGCGAACCGTCCAGGTCGCCTTGTCCAGCGCGTCCCGGATTCCCATGGCCGTCTCTTCGTTCGGCACCTCGGTCTTTTCGTCGCCTCGGCCAACAAATCGGGCATCGAAGATCGGGGGTTTGCCCGCCTGTAGAGACGCGTCGATGGTCCAATATTCCTTCTTGTCGAACGCCTTGATTTCCCGGTCGCGCTCTACGATCAGGCGTAAGGCCACCGTCTGTACCCGGCCCGCGGAGATGCCCCGCCGAACTTTGTCCCACAAGAGGGGCGATACCTGATAGCCCACAATGCGATCGAGCACGCGCCGGGTCTGCTGGGCATCCACCAGGTGCTGGTCGATGGCGCGCGGATTGCGGAACGCCTCCTGTACCGCTTTTTTCGTGATCTCGTTGAAGGTCACGCGATGAATCGGCGTGCCTCCTTTTTTCTTTTTGCCTTCGCTTAATTCATCCGCGAGATGGGCGGCAATGGCTTCGCCTTCGCGATCCGGGTCGGGCGCGAGATAGATAGCGGACGCGTCTTTTGCCAGCTTCTTGAGCTTGGCGAGTACCTTCTCTTTACCTGGGATTACAGCGTATTCCGTGCTGAAATCCCCTTCAATGTCCACACCCAGGCGGCTCTTCGGCAGATCTTTCACATGGCCGAGCGATGCTTCTACCTCATAGTCCTTGCCCAGGTACTTGTTGATGGTCTTCGCCTTGGCGGGCGATTCGACGATGACGAGTGATTTTGGCAACGTAAATTCCTAATAGCTTCTAACTGAACTAGATCGCATTAAAAGTTGTTTTCATCGATAGTCGGGCGGCCCTATGTCTGTCTTGCATACAACCACTCAGCCATATCGATGTGACGCCTTCTAATTCTGGCATCGCTGTTCGCCTGCAACTTGCGTTGCTCTCTCGAACAACTTCTGCGTTCCTTCCAGATGCTTGCCAATGGATAAATGATCCAAGGGCTGCAAACCTTCGCCCGGAATGGCAGAGGAAATTCTATCGTGCGCCTCTACATTCATGATTCATTCGCGGCTTCAAACGACCCGCCTCTGGGGAAAGGCCCTCGGGCTTGACTTGCGATATTAGCATCCATCGAAACGGCCCGAGTGCTGAAGCCTGCTTTCGTCCTTAATTATTTAAATACTCTTTACAAAATTTTTTCCGGGTAACTGCCTGATTTTGCTGTTCAGCTCCAGCTCAAACAGCACGGTAAAAACCTCTGCGGAAGAAAGCTGCCCTTCCAGTTTTTCCATGATCTCGTCGATGTGAGTCGATTCGTGGGCGCTTAAGATGGAAAGCACTTTCCTCTCTCCGGGTGAGAGTTTCTCTTTTCCATCCGGCCTTTCGCTGGCCGCAAGTCCATTTTCCGGAAACATCTTGCCCGTCTGCGGTTGATTCTCTGATGCCGCAGCGCCCATTCGGGATTCAACCTCTTGGCGAATAGAAGCCGGAAGCTCTTCCCAAACGTCTTCCCATGTTGCAGTTAGCTTCGCTCCTTGCTTGATCAGCGTATTTGGCCCCCAGGAATTTTTCGAGGTTACATGACCCGGAACGGCAAACAGCTCGCGGCTTTGTTCCAAGGCGCAGCGGGCGGTGATCCGGCTGCCGCTGTGCTCGGCGGCCTCCACCACTAGCACGCCTAAAGAAAGCCCGCTGATGATGCGGTTCCTTATCGGAAAGTTTTGCGGTGCTGGAAATGTGTTCAGCGCAAATTCGCTGACCAGCGCGCCGCCCGACTCAAGGATGCCTTGGGCAATTTTCTGGTTTTCTTTCGGGTAGATTACATCCACTCCCGTGCCGAATACGGCCACCGTGCTTCCCGCGCCCTTCTTCGCGCCTTGAATTGCGCCGCGATGGCTCGCCGCGTCTACGCCGCGCGCCAATCCGCTGAAAATCACCAGACCGCGTGCGGCGAGATCGCATGCCAGCCTTTCAGCCATGCCGATTCCGTAGGGCGTCGGCAGGCGTGTGCCGATAATTGCAATGCCGGGTTGAGAAACTGCCTCTACATTGCCCCGAACGTACAGCAGGAGCGGCGGATCGTAGATCTGGCCTAACGAGCTGGGCCAGTTGGCATCGTCTTTGGAGAGGATCGCGACACCCGAGGAGACAGCCTTTGCATACTCTTCGTGCGCAAGCTCCAGAGATTTCCCCATCACAATGGACTGCGCCGAATGCGCCTGCACGCCCTGGCTCTCCAGTTCGGTCAGCGAAGCGTGAAAGATATCCTGAATCGCGCCATAGCGTTTCACCAGCTTGCGTCCACGGGTGGGGCCGAGTCCGGGCGTGAGAGATAACGCCAGCCAATAAATCGTATTGGAACCGCCCGGTTGGACCGTCGCCATGTGAATCTGCGTCCCTGGTTGAAATGAAAGTAAACTTCGCGGACTCTACACGGCTTTCGAAAAGGCTGTCAAGCTGGGGCATCTGCGTGAGCATGGCGCAATGCCCCTTGGGCTGGGGTGAAGTTGCTTCGTTTCGGCTGCTCTTAGGCGCGGGCTGCGACCGCCTCAACTTGTTGAAGATGATTGAGATCGTGCCCCGCCATTGTCTCGATCAAGGTTCGAAAGGTCATAGTTCCGCGTTCAGGATGAGTAACCTGCTTTGGATGGGCTTTCGTGCCTGCGGACTTCAGCAAGGTTAGGTTCCATTGCCGCAAAGACGAAAAGACTCCCAGGGCAGCGTGGGCGTCGTAACCGGCATAAGGTTCAGCCCACTTGTCCTGATCGAAAGGCTGAATTACATGGTGGTCTTGGGAGAGTGCCTGTCGCAGACGGTAGGCAAACACTACTTCACAATCGGCAAGATGGCACAGGATCTGCCGGACGCTCCACTTTCCCGGAGCCGTCGATTCCTCCAGGCCTTTGGGACCCAGCTTGTTGGAAAGGGAGTCAAGTCGCGCTGCGGTTCCCGCAATGACTTCAAGCGGGTCGCGATTTCCAAGGAACGATGCGTATGGATTCATCTGGCGACCATACCATTCCTTCGCGCTTGTCTCAACCCGGCTACCGTACAAACCTGGATCAAGCCTATTTTGCTACCACCGAATGTGAAAGAGTACAGATTTGCTGGGAGAGAAATCACCTGTGCTTTTTCATACATCGCACGGGTGGAACATTGAGGTCTTGGTCAGCTCAAGCCAGCGCACGCTGCGGAAGAGGGAAGCTTATACGAGCCGGACTTGATGCTGAAAAGTCTTGCGTGAGAACTCCGAAATCGCCTGTAGCGATCGCAACAGGTTGCGGTGAGCAACCTCGGCCTAACCTGCAACACGAAAATCTAGTTCTCATAGGAAAGTGGGTGCCCCATCCTTATGTGGAGAACGTGCTTGTGGCTTTTGCGCTCGGAGCAAAGGGTGAGTTTTCGATGAATGCGAGCAGGTACATCGACCTGCTTATCCCTAATTTCCGCCGCTGACTCGTTGGTCACGATGGACCGGACATCTGAACAAAAAATAAACCGAGGGGGAATCAAAATCGTCGCGCGGCTATTCCATCGCAGAAAAGTTGCACACAAGAAATCCGGAACGGATCTCAAGGGCAAAAATGGAAGTTAGGGCGGATTCTGTACATGTGCATGATGAATCATACTGGCGCAAATGTGGAAGAGTGGCCCTTTTCGCGGCTTGCATGCCTCAGCTCGAATGCCGATGAATCAAACCGCGCATGGTTGTACGGGTATCTTCCAGGAGCCGTTTCACCGATCGCCACATCATTCTGAGCAGGACAATGACAATAACGATGAGCGCCAAAGTCACGGTCGCCGCCACGATCGGATGCGCGGTGGCAAACCACGTTAAGCCGATGGCCGCTACATCCTCTCCGGCGCTCAGGGCCATGTTGGAAATTGGCTCTGGCGAGGGAGTCACGGCGGCCCGGATGGCGAATTTTCCGCTATGAGCGATCATCGCAATGCCTGCGCCCAGCAGCGTAGTCAACATTTGCGCCGTTGGCGAAAGTTGAGCGCTGGCGTTGTAGGCCACGAGCGCCGCGATTGGAATGCGGACAAAGGTGTGCAACGCATTCCACACCATGTCAAAGGCTGGGATTTTGTCCGCCACAAACTCGATGGCAAACATCACGGCTGCTACGCCGATTACCCACCAGCTTTCCAGGAGATGTAAGTTTTGAGGGAGAGGCAATACCCCGAAGTGCGCCAGGAGTCCCAGCGTGGCTACCGTGGCGTAAACGTTAAGCCCGGCGGCAAAGCTGGCCCCAGTAATCATCGCGAGGAGTTGGGTATGGTCGAATTGCACAGTTAGAAGTTTAGATGCCGAGCACAGACGCTAAGACTAGGTGAACCCGAAAACCAGAAGCCACTCCCTAGCTCCCTATTGTATGAACCCATTTTCTAATAGCCGTGCTCTGTGACCTCCGTGCTTTTCCTCTGTGTCCTCTGTGGTAAGGGTTTTGTTTTGATCTTGGTCTTGCTGAGCACTGAAGGCTGAAAGCTGAAAGCTAATTGCTGAACCAACAGCCGTGCTCTGTGACCTCTGTGCCTTTCCTCTGTGACCTCTGTGGTAAGGGTTTTGTTTCGATCTTGCCTTTGGCTGAGTGCTCAAGGCTGAGTGCTGACCGCTCATTGATACAATGAACTTAATTTATGGCCTTGTTGCGTATCTCTGCCATTAGCTTTCTAAACACCGCGCCGCTCATGTGGGATTTTGAGAATGAAGGCGCTTCCGGCCCGCTGAAATCGCAGTTTAGTTTCACCTACACGATTCCTTCGCATTGCGCTGAAGAGCTGAAGTCGGGAAAGACCGATATCGGGATTATTCCGGTGGCTGCCTATACCACGATCCCCGATCTCGTCATTATTCCCAACGTTGCCATAGCCTCTAAGAATCGTGTCCGTTCGATTCTCTTGGTGAGTAAGGTTCCCCTCGACAAGATTCGTAGTGTCGCAACCGATCATTCTTCCCGCACCTCCGCTGCTTTGGTGGAAGTTTATTTAAGGAAGTTTGTCGGCGTGAATCCTGGCTTTGTGGAGCAAAAGCCGGCTCTCGAAGAAATGTTGCGCTGGCACGATGCGGCCATGCTGATTGGCGATCCCGCCCTTCAGGCGCGGACTGGCGGATACTACGTTTACGATCTGGCCGAAGAATGGCATCGGTGGACTTGCTTGCCTTTTGTATTTGCTTTTTGGGCCATCCGCAAAGCGGCGCTCAAGACTGCTTCGGTCGATGTGAATGTTGTTCGCGCATTTCAGCAGTCCCGCGATCATGGCCTGCAGCACATTCCGGAAATTGCGAATGCTTGGGCCCCTCGCCTTGGCCTTCAGGTAAACACCGTTGGCGACTACCTCACCCAGAATATCGACTATTCTCTCGATTCCGAGAATCTCGAAGGTCTCCGGCTGTTTTATCGCTACGCGGCGGAGTGCAAGGTGCTTCCACAGGCTCCTGAACTTTGTTTTGTCCCGGCTACGCAGGGCAGTTCAACGGATCGGGAGCAGTCGATTCCATCGGCCTCCGGCGCCTGAGGGGCGGAAACGGCAATACCTGCCATAAATTTGGCAATGTCTTCGAGCGTAAGAATTCTGTAAAATAGATAGGTTCATGTCCCTTACAAAACAACAAGCACTCGACTTGTTTCGTTCCGATGACTTGATTGGCATTGGGATGGAAGCCGATGCTCTTCGGCGCAAGCTGCATCCCGAGGGCGTGGTTACCTACATCATCGACCGCAACATTAATTACACAAATTTCTGCACCGAGTACTGCACCTTTTGCGCTTTTTATGCACCCATCAAGGGCCCCGGCCGCGCCAAGGGATATGTGCTGGATTTTGAGACGATCTACGAAAAAATTCGCGAAACGCAGGAATTGGGCGGTACCGGGGTCTTGATGCAGGGCGGGCTTCATCCTGACCTGAAGCTCGAGTGGTACGAGGACATGATGCGCGGCATCAAGCAGCGCTTCCCCAAAATCCATCTACACTGCTTCTCGGCCTCCGAGATCATTCACTTTGCCGATGTCAGCGGCGTCAGCATTGAGGAGACGATCAAACGTCTGCGCGAGGCTGGCCTCGATTCCATCCCTGGCGGCGGAGCGGAGATTCTCGACGATGAGGTTCGCCACAAGATCGCCCGCCTCAAATGCCTCACCGAAGACTGGATCAACGTCCACCGCACAGCCCACAAGCTTGGCATGAAGACGACCGCCACCATGATGTTTGGCGTTGGCGAGACCTGGGAACACCGCATCAATCACTTTCAGCGGGTCTACGATCTTCAGGAGGAAACCGGTGGATTCACGGCTTTCATACCATGGAGCTTCCAGCCCAAGAACACCGCTCTCGGCGGACGCCACTGGGACGAAGCCACTGCCGTCGAGTATTTGAAGGTGCTCGCCATTTCGCGCCTCTTCCTCTCCAACTTCAAGAATGTTCAATCGAGTTGGGTCACGCAGGGCCTCAAGGTTTGCCAGACCGGGCTGCGCTTTGGCGGAAATGACGTGGGTTCGGTGATGATCGAAGAGAATGTCGTTCGCTCCGCCGGCGTTTCTAATTGCACCACCGAAGAAGAACTGCGCCGGATCATCCGCGACGCCGGGTTTCGACCAGCTCAGCGCGATACCCTGTACCGGCAATACTTCTTGAATTAGTTGATTGCACTTGATTTTTTTGGAATTCGCGAATCGCGCCAAAAATCAATGTGAAATCAATAAAAGCGATTGTTATTAAGGAGTTACAACCTGACCGACATCTGCGCCAATCTGCTTCTCTGGACTGCATCCGCGCCCCGCGGATTGGCTCACTATGTCCGCACCCATTTTCTCGACCAGACCTTTCGCGGGCTCTACTCGCCGAACACCTTCGACCTCATCCTGCTGATTCCGTATTTCACGGTCATGATCATCCTGGCCTTTTACGGGATGCACCGCTACGCGCTGGTCTATCTCTATTACAAGAATCGCAAGAAACATGCGGGCGGTCCGCCGCAAACCTTTGCCGAGTTGCCGCGAGTTACGGTTCAGCTTCCGATTTATAACGAGCAGTATGTGGTCGACCGCTTGGTGGAGTCGATCTGCAAATTGGAGTACCCGCGCGAAAAGCTCGACATTCAACTGCTCGATGATTCAACCGACGAAACCGTTGGGGTGGCGCGTGCCGTTGTAGAGCGGTACGCTGCCGCCGGCCAGCCGATTGTCTATATCCATCGCACCAACCGCGAAGGGTTCAAGGCGGGCGCGCTGCAGCATGGCATGAAGACCTCGAAAGGGGAATTCATCGCGATCTTTGACGCCGATTTCGTCCCCACGGAAGACTGGCTGCTGCGCGTGATCCATCACTTCGCCGAGCCTGAGATCGGCATGGTGCAGACCCGCTGGACTCACCTCAATCGCAACTATTCGCTGTTGACGGAAGTGGAAGCCATTATGCTCGATGGACACTTTGTGCTGGAGCATGGAGGCCGCTACCGCAGCGGAGTCTTTTTCAACTTCAACGGAACTGCGGGAATGTGGCGCCGCCAGTCGATTGAAGAGGGCGGCGGCTGGCAGCACGACACGCTTACCGAAGATACCGATCTCTCCTATCGCTGCCAGCTCAAAGGCTGGAAGTTTAAGTACCTTCAGGATATTGAATGCCCGGCGGAACTGCCCATTGAGATGACGGCCTTCAAGACCCAGCAGGCTCGCTGGGCCAAGGGCTTGGTGCAAACCGGAAAGAAAATATTGCCCAAGGTTTTGAAGAGCGATGCTCCCTGGCACGTAAAACTGGAAGCATGGTGCCACCTGAGTGCGAACATCAGCTATCCGCTGATGATCATTTTGTCGACGCTGCTGATGCCCGCGATGATTATTCGCTCGTTCGGCGGATGGTTCCAGATGCTGGTGATCGATCTGCCGCTCTTCATAGCTTCAACCTTCTCGGTCTCCAGCTTCTACATGGTTTCGCAAAAAGAGCTATATCCCCGGAAGTGGCCGCGAACGTTTCTCTATCTTCCTTTGCTCATGGCGTTTGGCATCGGGTTGACGCTCACCAATACCAGGGCCGTGCTCGAAGCTCTGCTGGGGATCAAATCGTCGTTCAAGCGCACGCCGAAATACCGGGTTCAATCGAAGGACGATAAGGCCATGGGACAAAAGTACCGTCGCCGCCTTGGCTTGGTCCCTTGGCTGGAATTGCTGGTGGGCTGTTACTTCGTATTGATGTGCACCTACGCCTATATCAGCGATAACTATTGGACGATTCCTTTCCTGATCCTTTTCGTCATTGGCTATTGGTGCACGGGCTTGATGTCTTTGCTGCAAGGTAGGTTTGAGCGGTTGAGTGGTGTGGCGCGGCAAAGCGAATCTCACGGTAAGCCGTTTCCCGTAGGTGTTTAGAGACGGATTTTTTCGGGAAGCGGCATCCAGGTTTGATATCCTAGCGTGGTGTTCATGAAGGCCTTGTTTGTACTTTTGGTGCTCTCGATTGTTACCGTGCTGGTAGTTGTAAGCGCGATGTGGTGGCGCTTGCATCACCATCTGAGCAAATCGGACAAGGCGCTGAAGGATGTTTTGCAGGAGATCCACCCTGAACACGAACCGGTGGAGCACGGTTAAGGATTGGATTCTCGGAAGTCTGATCGCTGGAATGTCCGATGAAACAAGTCTTCCAGTTTTTTCCTTACGCGGCTGCTACGCGCAGGCAAATTCCACAGCGGCAAAATTAATCCCAAAGCAGGAAATCATATATGTCTTCTTCGTCTGTTTCTGCTCCGGTACGTGAAATCAGTGTTGCGCACAGCCCTGATTCGGATGACGCATTCATGTTTTACGGCTTGGCCACGAACAAGATTCGCGTGCCGGGCATTAAGTTTACTCACACCCTCACGGATATTGAGACCCTCAATCGCAAAGCCATGGAGGGCTTCTACGACGTTACCGCAATCTCGTTTCACGCATATCCGTATCTTCAGGACAAATATGCGTTGATGCCTTGCGGCGGAAGCGTTGGCGACAAATATGGTCCCATGGTGGTTGCGCCCCGCGCGATCGGATTGGAAGATCTCAAGCGCATGAAGGTGGCTGTTCCAGGTACGCTGACAACCGCCTATCTCGCGCTGAAGCTTTTTGCTCCCAAGATTGAAACCGTGGTGGTTCCATTCGATGAAATTATTCCGCAGGTTTTGGACGGCAAGCATGAAGCGGGCTTAATCATTCACGAAGGTCAGCTCACTTACGAGAAATCGGGCCTGCACAAGATTCTCGATCTGGGAAAGTGGTGGCATGAGTTGACCGGTCTGCCGCTACCGCTGGGTGGTAATGCGATTCGGCGTGAACTGGGGCCTGAATTGATCGCGACTACGACCAAGGCGCTACGCGACAGCATCCAATACGCTCTCGATCATCGCGAAGAAGCGCTTGCCTATGCGATGCAGTTTGCCCGCGATCTTGATACGCAAATGGCCGATCGCTTTGTCGGCATGTATGTGAACGAGCGCACTCTCGACTACGGCGAGGACGGAAAAGAGGCGGTGAGAAAGCTGCTGGGAATGGGACATCGCGCGGGAATTATTCCGCATGAGGTCACCGTCGATTTTGTTTAGGAAGGCGTTTGTATTAGAAAGCGCCGGAATCGTTTGTTCGTAGAACCGGCTTCATAGAACTGGTACGGTGAAGCCCCTTCGCGCTGGATTGTTTCGGCGGAAGGGGGCCTTCAATCCTCGTAGTATTTGCCGATAATAATGCCCAACTCCACGGCGGTATCGGCATCAAGGTCCACGAATTCAAATCCCGCGAAGCGGGGATCGGCATAGCGGACGCGCGCGGTCACCTGCGCGCGTATGTCTTCATGTTGTTCGTGGATGATAAAACGGTGGGTCTTGGTATCCTTTAGGTAAACGCGGTCGGGCTCCATCATGAATCCGCCGCGCCCAAGCTGCCGCAGCACGCCGACTTTCTTTCCCTTGGCGTCGAGCACCAAGACCTGCGAACTATAAGCAATGTCAACCCGCTCGAACTTGCGGTTGGCGGCGGAATCGTCGTTGCTATGCTTGGTCACCGAACCATTTCCTTGATTGGACTGACGGGATCGATATCGACCGGAACGTCATTGGTTTTTTCTAATGCTGATTTTAGCTCAACCGGCATCGATTCGTACTTTTTGAACCATTGCTCAGCGCGGTTCCGGTCTCCTGTGGCTTCAATTTCGAGCAATTCTTTCGCTAGACCCGCGATAGCTGCGGGCATCTTGTCGTAGTTGAGGGAATAGCGAGATGTTTGTGCTTCTCGCACGATTGCACCCTGCTCGGAAAGATAATTGAACTCCATCATCTCCGCGCGGCCATGAGCTTCGGCCACTCCAAAGCGCACGGTGCGAAAAATTCCAGCAACATAAGAGGCGAAATACTCGGGCCCGCGCTCCTTGGGCAACACGCCTTTTTCCGTTAGCCAGTTCAACCCGAACATGCCTACTACATCCGCCTTGGCTTCTTCCAGGCCCGCGTATGTCGGGCCAATAGACTCGCGAATGTCGGCCTTGCCCTTGCTGGTGCGCGAATAGGCCGGGCCGAGCCCGTGCGAGATCTCGTGCATGAGCACCGCCGCCAGATAACCATCCATGGAGGCCGCGTTGCCCTGGTCTTCGCGCAGCAGCAGTTTGCCCATCGGCAGAACCACGTAGTTCACGCGCGCGTCCATAAAATTCTTGAAGAAGATCTTCTTGGTGCCTTTTTCCTGGTGAATGCGGGGATCGTTCGGTAGGTTGTCGGCAACCGCCTGATAGCCGTGGCGAAGGTCGCCCGCGCGAACCGGAGTGTCCATGACCTCCATCGGAGTGCGATGTCCGGCCAGCGACGGCTTGTCCTCCGGGGCCAGTGGCAGCGCGTCCTGAATCTCGGGAACATATTTCTCGTAGGTCGCAAGCTTGGCGCTCTCCGCTTCATTGCGCACCATGACCGCCGCGCCATAGGACGTTTTCACTCCCAGCAGATCGTCGAGATACGTTTCATACGGAGCGAAAATGATGTCGAATCTGGGATTGGCAAGGTCCAGCCACGCCAGGTCGCTTTTGTAGTAATCGTCGGTAAGCAATGCGTCGGCCCGTAGCCGAAGAAAGTTGGCGAATGACTGATCCGTCGTCAGAGCGGCCGCCTCTCGCAGAGCGGCTGCTGCGGGGGCAAGCCACTGGTGATATTCCACATGGTAGGGAACCCCGACCAAAGCGTTACCTTGCCGCTTCACAACTGTAAATGGGCTATAGATCTCCGCCTTTTTCTCCGGATGCTTGGCGATGTAAGCGTCGATTTCCTCTCGAGTGATTCCTGCCGGATAGAGCGCCCTCCCCGGAAAGAACGGATCGCTTCCCACAAAAGGCTTGTTGTTTTCCAACAGGTCGTAACGGCTGCCATTGATCGCAAGGAAGCGATGCAACCGCTTCGGCTGTTGTTGGGCGCAAGTCGCCAGGCGCTTGGATAGCTCCAACCCCTTCGGATCGCTCTGCCGCCAGTAGATGCTCTCAAGATATTGCTGGGCCTCCGCAAGCTTGAGCGCCAACTTCAATTCTTGGCCGGTCAGGCCCTTGGGAAAGGACATTGTCACCAGCTTGAACTTGGCGAGTTGCGCGTTCACATCCTCGTTCAGAGGTTCGTGTATGGCGCAAGGATCGGAGGTTTCAGCCGCTTTCGTGGTTTGTCCCACGACGATGGTGGCGGCCAGCAGAATGAGGAAGACCGCGGTAGCCCGGATAAGACGTGTCTTCATGGTGATAAAAATTCTAGCAGCGGAGGCATGATCGGATCGGAAGATTTATCATAGACAGAATTACCTTTGACCATGTTGAATCGTCCCTCCGCCCCGCAGAGCTTGCTCATCGATGCCGACGACACCTTGTGGGAAAACAACATCTATTTCGAGCAAGCGATTGCTGACTTTATGTCGTTCCTGAATCACAAGGAGATGACTCACGCCGAGGTCCGCACTGTGATCAATCAGGTGGAGCGAGAGACGATCCTGGAACACGGCTATGGTTATCACAGCTTTGCGCATTCATTGGTCAGGACTTTTGAGCGTCTCTCGCCGGACCCGGTCACGCCGGAGTTGCATAAAACAATTTGGAGCTTTGCCGTTCGCATCACGGAGCGTCCCATCACGGTGATCGAAGGCGTGCGCGATACGCTCGACTACCTGCGCGGCAAAACGCACCACCTGGTATTGATGACGAAAGGGAACTTCGTGGAGCAATCCGGCAAAGTGGATCGATCCGGACTGAAGGACTATTTCGCGTCCGTTGAAATCGTTCCCGAGAAGAACCCGCTTGCCTATCGGAGCGTCATCACCAAGCACGAGCTAGCCCCTGGCGCAACGTGGATGGTGGGCAACAGTCCCAAGTCCGACATCAATCCCGCTCTCGCCGCCGGCATCAATGCGGTTTTCGTCCCTCATCAGCAAACCTGGGTGCTCGAGCACGAGACCGTGAGCGATGCTCCTGAAGGGCTTCGTCTGCTCCAGGTGGAGCGATTCTCCGACCTGCAAAAACACTTCTAAGCGCTGGTTTTGAAGTTTGAGAGCGATCTCGACGAGACGTCGGCATGTGAACCACCTCGAAGAACGCAATAAAAGCTATACCCGGTTCCTTTCGTAATCGCCGAAAGTCAGGAACTTTTGCGCGGCTTGGGGTTTAATATGCATGAGAAAACGCGTGTCTGGAGAGTTCTCATGCGACCCACCCGCAAGGCAAAGATTTTATTGGGTTTTGCCGTGGTCGTTTCCGCGGTAATCCTGTTAGCGGCCGATAAAAAACCTAAGCCGGCCAACGCCGACACTGCTTCCAACGGCGCGACGCAAATGGACCAAGATAAAAAGGTCCGCCATGCCCTGAGTCGCCTCACCTTCGGCGCGCGCCCCGGTGATGTTGACAAGATCCAGGCCATGGGCCTGGACCGCTGGCTTGAAGAACAACTCCATCCGGAAAGAATTGACGACTCTGCTCTGGAGTCTCGCCTCTTCCCGTTCCGCACGCTTCGCATGAGCACTCACGAAATGGTGCAGGATTTCCCATCGCAGCAAGTCGTGCGGGCCGTTCAAAACGGACGCATGTCCATGCCTTCCGATCCGGGGGAGCGCGCTATTTATCAGACGCGCATCGCAGCCTATCAACAACAGCAGGAAGCGAAGAAGAACAACAACAATAACAACGGGAACGACGACGCGAATGCCGGGGACATGAAGGCGGACGATCAATCCGCGAATCAAGATATGCCGGAAACAAAGGCTGCGCGTAAGCGTCGTGAAGCAAGGATGTACGCGAAAGAAGACATTCCTCAGCTTCTGGAGATGCCTCCCGATCAGCGCTATCAAAGTATCTTGAAAATGAGCGCCGATGAGCGCCTAGCCCTGAAGGGCTCTCTAAAGGGTGAGCAAGGGACCGAGCTGCTCGATGGCATGAACCCGCAGCAGCGTGAAACCTTGCAGGCCATTGTGACTCCACAGGCCGTTGTGGGTGGTGAATTGGCCCAGGCAAAACTCATGCGTGCTATCTACAGCGAGCGCCAGCTTGAAGAGGTCATGACTGACTTCTGGTTCAACCACTTTAACGTCTTTATCGGTAAGGGGCCTGATCGCTACATGCTGACCGCATACGAGCGAGATGCGATTCGCCCACGTGCACTCGGAAAATTCAAGGATCTGCTGTTTGCCACGGCGAAGAGTCCGGCAATGCTGTTCTATCTCGATAACTGGCAGAGTGTTGGTCCGAACTCCGAGTTGGCCATTTATGGGCCGCAGCGCCGACGCCGCATGAATACCGGATTTGGCCGTCCGTTTGGCGGGCCATTTCCTCCGAAGCCGAATGCGCAGCAAGCTAAGAAGCGCCCCAGTGGCCTGAATGAGAACTATGCCCGCGAAATCATGGAGTTGCACACCCTTGGAGTGGATGGCGGCTATACCCAAAAAGACGTTACCGAATTAGCCAAAGTTCTAACCGGCTGGAGTATTCAGCAGCCCCAGCTAGGCGGCGATTTTACTTATAACGAGCGTGCTCATGAGCCGGGGAAAAAGTATGTTCTCGGCCATGAAGTCAAAGAGAATGGCGAAAAGGAAGGCGCGGAGATGTTGGATGTGCTGGCGCACCATCCATCCACAGCGAGATTTATCTCAAAGAAGCTTGCGATGCGCTTCGTTTCCGACGATCCTCCACAAACGCTGGTAGACCGGATGGCCGACACCTTCCTTAAGAAAGATGGCGACATCCGCGAAGTGCTGCGCACCATGTTCCGCTCGCCCGAATTTTGGTCCCCTGAATCCTATCGGGCCAAGGTTAAGACGCCTCTGGAGTTTGTGGCCTCGGCGGCCCGCGCATCCGGAGTCGATGTGCAAAATGCGATGCCGCTGGTGCAGGCGTTAAATCGTATGGGAATGCCGCTTTACGGGATGCAGCCGCCAACCGGTTATTCCATGAAAGCGGAAACCTGGGTGAACTCTTCAGCCCTGCTTGGACGTATGAATTTCGCGCTCCAGATCGGTGCCGGCAGGCTTCGGGGTTCCGCGGTAAATCCACAGGCGCTCTTGCGCGGTCCTGCGCCTCAGGATTCTGCGGCGGCACTGACGGCCCTTGAAGGCGAGATCTTGGCCGGAGATGTTTCTCCCCAAACCCATGCGGTGATTCAAAAACAACTTGACGATCCACAGGTCACACAGCGCAAACTTGACGATCCCGATCAAGGCCCCAACTACGGCGTGATTGCCGGGCTTATTATGGGATCGCCCGAATTTCAGAGAAGGTGAAGGAGCTTGAGCATGGCGATTACTCGTAGAGTATTTTTGAAAAACGGCGCACTGGCGATTGTTGGAACCAGCATCATTCCCAGTTTCTTGACCCGCGCGGTCTACGCGGCCGATACTGCGGCAGGCGCAGGAAAGAAACGGCTTGTCGTGTTGTTCCAGCGCGGCGCCGCCGATGGATTGAATATCGTGGTTCCTCACGGCGAATCCGCCTACTACTCTATGCGCCCCAGCATTGCGATTCCTCGTCCTCGTAACAACGGAGAGGGAGCCATCGATTTGGATGGATTTTTCGGCCTGCATCCCGCCATGAGCGCGTTTAAGCCTTTGTGGGAGCAAAAGCATCTGGCGATTGTTCACGCCACCGGGTCGCCGGATAATACCCGGTCGCATTTTGATGCTCAAGATTACATGGAGTCGGGAACGCCTGGCCTGAAAGCGACAGAAGATGGCTGGCTCAATCGCGCCCTGGCTGGCGTGAAGGAGAGTGGATCTTCGCCGTTTCGCGCCATCTCCATGGGCGGTTCGCTGCCCCGGACCTTAGCGGGCCAGGTGCCCGCAGTTGCCATCGGGAATATTCGTGAATTTGCCGTGGGACGCGGCGGACCGGCGGGCAATGTCGCTAGCAATACGTTTGAAGCCATGTATGCGCAGTCGGTGGACACAGTGCTGCACGGCACCGGCAGCGAGACGTTTGAAGCGGTCAAGATGCTGCGCTCCGCCGATCCGGAGAAATATACTCCCGCTCCTGGCGCGAACTATCCCCGTGGACGGTTCGGAGACAGCCTTCGTCAGGTTGCGCAGCTTGTTAAGGCGAACCTTGGCGTGGAAGTCGCATTTGCGGATATCGGCGGATGGGATCATCACGTAAACGAGGGAAGCGTGCAGGGGCAGATTGCCAACAGCACCCGTGAATTTTCGCAGGCCATCGCCGCCTTCTGGACCGACCTTGGCGATCTGGCTGGTGATACCGTGGTTGTAACTATGTCGGAGTTTGGGCGCACGGCGCGTGAAAATGGCAACCGTGGCACTGATCACGGCCACGCCAACGTAATGTTTGTGTTAGGCGGTCCGGTCAAGGGCGGAAAGGTCTACGGAAACTGGCCAGGACTGCGTCAGGAACACCTTTACGAAGGCCGCGACTTGGCCGTGACCACCGACTTTCGTCAGGTCTTAGGCGAAGCCGTATATCGCCATCTGGGCAATCAATCGCTCGTCAAGGTCTTTCCCGGCTTCGACAAAGGTTCTCCGAGCACCTTCCTGAACTACCTGGGGTAGATGCTCTTAGATTCGGCTTTCGGCAAGATTTGGCCTTCGGCAAATCGCCTGCCGAACGTCGGCACACGGCTAGATTTGTTTCAACGAACCTTGCCCTCAATCTGGTCGCGGGTGGCGGCAACCTGCTCCCCTGTGGCCAGATTCTTAAGCGCAAACTGTCCAGATTGAACCTCGTTCTCTCCAACGATAAGAGCGAATCGTGCTCCGGCTTTGCTGGCGGTCTCTAGCGATTTTTTTAGGCGAAATGTTTCATCGCCCACAGAGACGATCAGGTTTTTCCTGCGCAGTTCGCTGGCTAGTCGCGCAGTTTCCACATTCATGCCCGCTCCAAGTGGCGCTATGTAGATGTCCACCGCCCGTTGAGCAAGTTTGGAATGTTCTTGCAGCGCCATCACCAGGCGATCTTCGCCGATGGCAAAGCCAATCCCGGGGGCAGCCGGCCCGCCAAGAGCCTCCGAGAGCCCGTCGTAACGCCCGCCTCCCAGAATTGCGTTTTGCGCGCCTAGCGCTCCATGCGTGAACTCGAACGCAGTTCGCGTGTAGTAGTCCAACCCGCGCACCAGCCGGTAGTTCAGGACAAAGGGAATACCCACTGCTGAAAGAATTTTTTGCACCTCATCGAAGTGGGTGCGGCAGTTCTCGTCGAGATAGTCGCTCAGGCGCGGCAAGGATTCGATGATCGGCTGGTCTTCCGGAACTTTGCAGTCCAGCACTCGAAGCGGATTGGTCTCGGCCCGCCGCTGGCAATCCACACACATGTTTTGAACCACGTCCTTAAGCGCGGACCGTAAGGCCTCGTGAAACTTGGGACGATCATTGCTGCAACCAACGGAATTCAACTCCAGCGTCCAACCGGTAAGCCCAAGCTTATCGAGGAGTGCAGCCAGCATTTCCAGAATCTCGGCGTCCACCGCCGGAGACTCGCTGCCCGCCGCGGTCGTCCCGATCACCTCTGCGCCGATCTGGTAAAACTGCCGGTAGCGCCCTTTTTGCTGCCGCTCACGGCGAAATTGCGGGCCAATGTAGTAGAACCTTTGTAGTCCTGGGCGCTCATGGAAATTGTGCTGGATGTAAGCTCGTACCACACCTGCCGTATTTTCAGGCCGCAATGCAAGCCACTGCGCTTTTTCACTCGCCGCGCGGGCCCGGTCCTCCCATGCAAACATTTCCTTGGAGACGATGTCGGTCTCTTCACCCACGGACCGCCGAAAGAGCTGTAAGTCTTCGATTACCGGCGTGCGGATTTCATGGAAGTTGTAAAGGCGAAAGAGGTCACGCACGGTTGCCTCGACGAAATTCCACGTCTCGGTATCGGGAGGGAGCAAGTCACGGGTGCCGCTCACCGCTTTGATTAGGCCGGCCATTTATTTGTTTAGGAACTCCTTGCGATATTGCTGGGTGTAGTCGAGATAGTTTCTAGCATACTGCAAGATTGTTTCTTGGCTGGCGGCATCGTCAATCCGTTTCTTGAATTTTCCGGGAACGCCCATCCACAGCGAATACGGCTCAACCACGGTGTTCTCAGGAAGAACGGTGCCGGCCGCAATAATGCTGCCTTCGCCGATGCTGGCATTGTTCAGGACCACCGAACCCATGCCGATGAGGCAGCGATCGGCAATGGTGCAGCCGTGGAGGGTAACCGAGTGTCCAACAGTGACCCAATCGCCCATGATGACCCCATATTTGTGTCGCATGCCATGAAGGACGGAACAATCCTGCACATTGGAATTTTTGCCGATGCGAATGGCGAACACATCGCCCCGAACCACGGCATTCATCCAGACGCTGGAGTTTTCTCCAATTTCAACGTCTCCGATAATCTGTGCGGATTCATCAATGTAGCAAAGAGGGTGGATGCGCGGCGCAAGGCCATTCAAAGAACGAATCATGGAAGAAAGAAGGTAACACGCGCCCAACGCGGCGAGCAACGCGGCTGGACTATCGACGCAGCACGCCGGAACTTTTCCGCCTTTATCAATAGGGAAGCAAGGGCAGTATTCCAGCAAGCTTCGTTCGGGCGAGTGAGGCGTCGATCGGTCGAAGGCCTGCGAATGGCCATTTTAAGGTTGAGAGCTCTTGACTAAGGCTGCATCATGCGGAGGCGAAGCTCATTTTCCCAGATCATGCTAGTGGTGTCGAAGGCCTCCACTCCGATCTGGTCGGCTTGGGTTGTGCCGGCTTTGCCGATCCAGACAACCTTGTATCTGGCCCTCTTGTTGTGGCGTTGCAGCCAAATGGTTTGGCCGATTTGTGTAATTCCGGATACCGCAACTAAACGCGCCCCGACCATCGAAATTTCATAAGTGCAGCAAAGCTGAAAATTCGCAGTGCCGGCATCGAGAAAAACTTTAATGGGCACAGCAACATGAAGACGTTTTTCGCGTCGGGGGTCGACCGGAGCCTGAGTTACAAGGGGTGACCGACTTTCTTTCTGCTGCATAACCCTAAAAGTATGGTGGACTTGGCCAATGTCCGCAACATTACTTTCGTTTGAGCGTGGATATGCCTCTGATTCGGCTCTTAGGTCAAGTCGATGTCGACGCTTAAGCACCTTAAGCCCTTGCGTCGAAAGCGAGCATTGAGCGCAAACGCGTTTTTCCCAAACCGTTTACAATAAATAGCTAGCCTTCCTTTTTGTGAGCAAATGACATGATTCAGTTTCCGGTGCCAGAGGCCTTGACCTTTGATGACGTATTGCTTTTGCCGGCGCACTCCGACATCGTTCCGGCCGAGGCCATTACGCAAACGCAGCTTTCCCGCAACATTCGTCTGAATATCCCCATCATCAGCGCGGCCATGGATACGGTGACCGAGTCGCGCCTGGCGATTGCCATTGCCCAACAGGGTGGTTTGGGAATCGTCCACCGGAACCTGTCGATTGAGCAGCAGGCGGACGAGGTGGACAAGGTAAAGCGATCGGAGAGCGGAATGATTATGGATCCCATTACGCTCTCGCCCGAGCACAAGATTGCCGATGCCTTGGAGTTGATGCGCCGCTACAAAATCTCCGGCGTGCCGGTCACAAAAAACAAGCGGCTCGTCGGTATTCTCACCAATCGCGATCTCCGGTTTGAGACCCGCACCGACACTCGCATTGAGGAGGTGATGACGAAGGATAACCTTATCACCGTGCCGGTGGGGACGACCTTGGAGGCCGCCGAGAAGATTCTGCACGAGCATCGGGTCGAAAAACTTCTAGTGGTCGATGACAAGTACAACCTAAAAGGGCTGATTACGGTCAAAGACATTCAGAAGAAGCTACGCTATCCCAACGCTGCCAAGGATGAGCATGGCCGTTTGCGGGTGGGCGCTGCGATTGGCGCGACGGGCGATTTCTTGGAGCGGGCGCAGGAGATGGTCAATGCCAAAGTGGACCTGTTGACTATTGATTCGGCGCACGGCCATTCAACCCGCGTACTCGATGCAATCAAAGCAATCAAGGCGCGCTTTCCGGAGGTCGATCTTGCGGCCGGCAACGTCGCCACTCATGAAGGCGCGTGTGCGCTGGCCAAGGCGGGCGCGGATGCCGTAAAAGTGGGTATCGGCCCAGGATCGATTTGCACGACCCGAATTGTCACTGGGGCGGGCGTCCCTCAGATTACCGCGATTGCCGAGGCGTCCCGGGCATGCCGCGATGCACAGATTCCCGTGATTGCCGATGGAGGCATCAAATACTCAGGAGACGTCACGAAAGCCATTGCTGCCGGCGCCGGTGTCGTGATGATCGGTTCGCTCTTTGCCGGTACAGACGAGAGTCCCGGTGAAACCATTCTTTACCAGGGACGGTCGTTTAAATCGTATCGGGGCATGGGTTCGCTCTCTGCCATGGCAGCAGGAGGAAGCGAGCGCTACGCACAATCGGAAGACGAATCTTCGGCGGCCACTTTCGAGGAAGGCGACCGTGGCAACCGCTTGAACAAACTCGTGCCTGAAGGCATTGAGGGGCGGGTGCCCTACCGCGGCACGCTGGCGGGCATGGTGCATCAACTTGTAGGTGGGCTGCGCTCGGGTATGGGGTATTGCGGAGCGAAGAATATTTCTGAACTACAACATAAAGCGCGGTTTATCCGCATTAGTGGTGCGGGACTGAAAGAAAGCCACGTTCACGACGTCATTATTACGCGCGAAGCGCCGAACTATCGATTGGAGTAATTGCCTGTGTCATCAACGCTTGCGGCGTCGGCCCATACCGTACCTCCCAGAAAATTCATAGCATGGCTCCCCACCGTGGCATGGGTGGCCATGATCGCCTGCTTCTCGACCGATTCTTTCTCTTCCGCCCACACCGGGAGCATCCTGCTTCGTCTAATTCATTCGATTTATGGCCCGATTACGGAAAGGCAGTTCGACGTCATCCATGTCTTCATTCGTAAGGGGGCTCATTTCACGGTCTATGGAGTGTTGAGTTGGTTGGCCTACAATTCTTGGCGGGCGACGTTCCCATCTCCGCGCCCCTGGCAGTTCAATTGGAGTGGGCTGGCGCTGGCTCTTACATTGGTTGCCGCTAGCGCCGATGAGTTTCACCAGAGCTTTGTGCCTTCGCGTACCTCTAGTCCCCTCGATGTGCTCCTTGATGTTACAGGCGCAATCTTCTTTCAAACGCTCATTGCCAGTTTTGCCAAAGGATATTCAACCCGGCGCGGACGCTCCGCGCACTGATTTCGATCCGGACTAGCTTTCTTGCAAAAACTCTTGTTTGTGGGAGTTACAGCTTCTAAAACTATTCCTAAAAGTCACAACCCCGCAGGTCGTCCCTGCGGGGTTGTCGGTAGACTGTTGGGATTGGCTGAAGGCGTTGCTCCACCAGTTGCAGAGGCCTTTGCGAACCCTACTTCCTATCGCCAGGACTTAAGAGCGTAACGCCCTAAGCCTCAGCCACCTCACGTTGGTAACTACAATCAGAATTTTTCATCTTGTCGGATCATCCTCCTTTCTCGTGTTCCTATACTCTACGCCCGTGAAATGCGGTTCGTCAACGAGCTTGTATCCTGCTCACGTGAAAAGACTTGTTTCGCTCTCAGAAGGACATGCCCCATTAGCGCAGAGGCGTTACTCTTTGGATAACAATTACGAATTGACAATTTGTGTCACCCATCATAGGCTTGCGCTACACACGATTTTTTCTGCGAGTGAGGCCGCCCCCGAGCCTCAATTTCACTGTCAGGAATCCTCGGAATATGGCTCAAAGATTAGGCGATCTTCTGGTTCGGGAGAAGGTCATCACCTCGGAGCAGCTCGATAAGGCGCTCAGGGCGCAGAGAGACGCAGGTCCAAGCGCTCGCTTGGGTTCCGTTCTCGTCCAGCTTGGATACGTCAACGACGAGGAGGTGACGAATTTCCTCTCTCGCCAATATGGCGTCCCGGCCATCAACCTTCAGTATTTCGAGATCGATTCCACCGTCGTTAAGCTAATTCCGGAAGACACTGCGAAGCGTTATCAGATCCTTCCTCTTAGCCGTGTAGGTGCTTCGCTGACCATTGCCATGGTCGATCCCACGAATGTCTTCGCCATGGACGACATCAAGTTCATGACCGGATTCAATATCGAGCCCGTCGTGGCATCCGAATCGGCCATCATGGATGCGATCGAGAAGGCTTACGGGCAGCAGCATCAGGGGGAGAACGTCGATGAACTGCTGGCGTCAATGGGAGAGGAGAGCGATGTAGAGCTGCAGGCAGACGCGGAAGACCTCGACCTGATGGCTTTGGAGAAATCGGCGGAAGAGGCTCCGATTGTCAAGCTGGTCAATATCATCCTCACCGATGCCGTCAAGCGGGGAGCGAGCGATATTCACGTTGAGCCTTATGAAAAAGAGTATCGGGTGCGGTTCCGCATTGATGGCGTGCTGCAGCATATCATGGCGCCGCCGCTTAAGCTCAAGGATGCCATCACATCCCGCATCAAGATCATGGCCAAACTGGATATCAGTGAAAAGCGGCTTCCCCAGGATGGCCGCATCATGCTCAAGATGCAGGTCGGCGGAAAGAAAAGGACGCTAGACTATCGCGTCAACTGCCTTCCTACGCTATGGGGAGAAAAGATTGTTCTCCGGCTCCTGGACAAAGAAAACCTTCGCTTGGATATGACCAAGCTCGGCTTCGAGCCGGAGTCGCTTGAAAAGTTCCAAAAGGCAGTGCTCAAGCCTTATGGAATGGTGCTGGTGACCGGGCCAACGGGTTCGGGCAAGACCAATACGTTGTATTCGTCGATTTCGCTCCTGAACAAGCCAGATACGAACATTATTACCGCGGAAGACCCTGTGGAGTTCCAGTTGCACGGCGTGAACCAGGTGCAGATGAAAGAATCCATCGGGTTGAATTTTGCCGCTGCGCTGCGCGCCTTCTTGAGGCAGGACCCCAACATCATTCTCGTCGGTGAGATTCGCGATTTCGAAACCGCCGAGATCGCGATCAAGGCCGCTCTTACGGGACACCTGGTGCTGTCCACATTACACACGAATGGCGCCCCTGAAACCATTAGCCGCTTGATGAACATGGGGATCGAGCCGTTTCTGGTGGCGACCGCCGTCCATCTTATTTGCGCCCAGCGTTTGATTCGCCGCATTTGCATCGAGTGCCGGGAAGAGATCCCTATGCCCCCGCAGGCGCTGTTGGAAGCGGGTTTCACTGCCGATGAATCGCGTCGTGCCAAAATTTACAAAGGCCGAGGCTGCAGCACCTGCAATGGTAGCGGATACAAGGGACGTGCAGGCTTGTATGAGGTCATGGAGATCGACGACGAAATACGCGAACTAATTCTGGTGGGCGCCTCGGCTACTGAACTGAAAAAGAAGGCCATGGAGCGCGGTATGATCACGCTCCGCCGAAGCGGACTAGTTAAAGTCATGGAAGGGGTTACCACGATGGAAGAAGTAGCCCGCGAGACGGTTCACTAGAGGACAGGTGGGAGCTGGCTGCGAGTCCGCAGCGAGGACGAGGCCCGGCAGATGGACTTTTGAGTAACTCATTTGCGTGGCAAGGTTTGAATGCCGAAGCCTCATCGTTAGATTTTGCAAGTAGGAGCGGTCTTGCCGTTCTAGCTTTTATAAGGGTCCGATTTTGTTTTACAGGAATATCTGGGGAAGGAAGTAGCCAGCATTCATGAATGTTACGTTGAGCGATCTGCTGAAGAAGATGTTGGAGATGAGTGGCAGCGATCTCCACATAACGACCAATTCGCCACCACAAGTCAGGGTTCACGGGCACTTGCAGCCTCTGGATATGCCGCCTCTTACTCCCGCGGAAACCAAGCAGCTCGCCTACAGCGTGCTTACCGATGCGCAGAAACATCGTTTCGAAGAGAACCTGGAACTGGATTTTTCATTCGGGTTAAAAGGGCTCGCTCGTTTTCGCGGCAACTGTTACAACCAGCGCGGTGCAGTGGGAGCGGTCTTTAGGGTGATTCCCTTTGAAATCAAATCTTTTCAGCAGCTTAATCTGCCGAACATCGTTTCCAAGCTATGCGACAAGCCTCGTGGTCTGATCCTGGTTACCGGTCCAACCGGCTCCGGCAAGTCAACCACTCTGGCCGCCATGATCGACAAGATCAATACCGAGCGGCACGAGCACATCATTACGATCGAAGACCCGATTGAATTCGTTCATCAGAACAAGAGCTGCTTGGTGAACCAACGCGAAGTGCATTCTGATACCAAATCATTCTCCGACGCGCTGAGAGCGGCCCTCCGAGAAGATCCCGATGTAGTGCTGATCGGTGAAATGCGCGATCTGGAAACGATTGAATCCGCGTTACGAATTGCCGAGACCGGCCACCTTACCTTCGGCACCTTGCATACCAACTCGGCAGCGTCCACTATCAACCGTATTATTGACGTTTTTCCTTCGCACCAGCAGTCCCAGATTCGTGCGCAGCTTTCACTGGTGTTGGAAGGAATTCTTTGTCAATCGTTGTTGCCCAAGATCGGCGGAAACGGGCGCTGCATGGCGATGGAGATCCTGGTGCCGAACGCCGCGGTGCGTAACCTGATCCGTGAAGATAAGGTGCATCAAGTCTATTCAGCAATGCAATCCGGCCAAGACAAGTTCGGAATGCAGACCTTTAACCAGTCTTTGGCTTCGCTGTATTTCCAGAGACAGATCGCCATGGAGATGGCCTTGCAGCGTTCCTCGCTGCCGGATGAGCTCCAGGATATCGTGAATCGAGGCGTTCAGGCCGCGAAAGTAGCCTCAGGCGCGCCCGCCGTGGCTAGGCGGTAAAGGCGCAAATCGCAGGGACGCTGAGCACAAGGACGAGAGGAGTCTATCGTTATGCCGGTTTACACATTCAAGGGAACCGATTCGCAGGGAAAGAAGATCTCGGGCGAAAGGGTAGCGGACAACAAGGTCCAGGTTCAGAGCCAGTTACGGCGCGAGCGTATTACCGCAAAGGCCATCAAGGAAAAAGGCAAAGAGTTTACTCTTCCGCAGCTGGGAATGGGCACTGTACCCACAAAAGACATCGCCATCTTCTTCCGGCAGTTTTCGGTCATGATCGATGCCGGCTTGCCCCTTGTGCAGTGTCTGGAGATTCTCGCCGGCAACCAGGAGAATCCGGTATTTCAAAAGTGTCTGACCGGAGTCCGCACAACGGTGGAAGGCGGAGCCACGCTCTCCAACGCGATGAGGCAGTATCCCAAGGTTTTCGACGACCTGACGACCAACATGATTGAAGCCGGTGAAGCCGGCGGTATTCTCGATACGATCCTACAGCGGCTCGCCACTTACGTGGAAAAGAACGTCAAGCTGAAGGCTGCGGTAAAGTCCGCCCTCATCTATCCTGTCTCGGTTATCACTATAGCGACGCTCGTGGTGGGCGCGCTGCTCAAGTTTGTGGTGCCGGTCTTTGCCAATATGTTTTCCGGCATGGGCGTGGATCTCCCGCTGCCCACAAGAATCGTGATTGGCCTCAGTAACTTTGTTGGACGCTTCTGGTGGCTAGTAATCGGCTTTCTCGTGGGTTTCGCTCTTTTCATTCGGCAGTCAAGGCAAAATCCGCAGGGCAGGCTGTTCTTCGACAAATTGTTGCTAGGGACGCCGGTGCTGGGGCCCGTGCTCCGCAAGATTGCGGTAGCCCGCTTTACTAGAACCCTTGGCACACTTATCACATCGGGTGTTCCAATTCTCGAAGGTCTCACAATCACAGCCCGAACTTCAGGAAACGCGGTTCTGGAAATGGCTCTGCTCAGCGTGCGCAAAGCGGTTGAAGAAGGCCGCACGATCGTAGATCCGCTCAGAGAAAGCGGGGTTTTTCCCAACATGGTTACCCAGATGATCGGCGTGGGTGAAGCTACGGGCGCAATGGATACGATGCTGCAAAAGATTGCCGATTTTTATGAAGATGAAGTGGATACTGCAACGAAGAACCTGCTCACGCTGATGGAGCCCATCATGATCGGTCTTCTTGGAGTGGTGGTCGGCGGCATCGTGATTTCTCTTTACTTGCCGTTGTTCTCCCTGATTGCCAAACTTTCATAAGGCTGGCGAAATGAATCAACGTTGCGCGGGGCTGCTGGGTTTTTATGAATCGAGAGCTCCGCTGGGTCCTTCTCGGCATGCGCGTCCCGTGTTTTCAGGATGTAAAAGCATAGGCACGCTGGGCTAGCCGGTAGGATTTGAAATCTTAGGATCGTGAGCGGGCATGAATGGGGGACGTTAAGTTTAACGAACGTTCGTGGTTGGCATGGCTTGTTAAAGTCCGTGTCCTCATCATCTCGCTGCTCTTTGCCGTTGAGCTATTGATCGTCAGTCTCACGCCCACCAGGGTGCCGACCAGCGCTTTCATTACGATCGTGTTTCTCTGGTATACCGTCTCCGTTTTTTTTGTGGTTCTTTTCCCGATCTGGCACGAGTACAAGCTACAGGCGATCACCCAGATATTCACAGATCTGGCTTTCTCAACGGCGGTAGTCTACGTGACGGGAGGGTTAGATAGTTATTTCTACAGTTTTCTTGGGCCGCTGGTGATTATCGTGTCAAGCATCCTACTTCCACGATATTGGGCTTATGTCACCGCGGCAGTCTCCTTTATTCTTTTCGGTTCAGTGCTGGAACTTTCTTACTTCGACAAGATTCCCTCTTTTCAGACTTCTGGAAGAGGTGAGCTAAAATCTCTTCAAGCTACCATTCTGATCAATCTGCTGGCCTATATGGCCGTGGCTCATCTTGCGAGTGCCCTGGCCGCGAGGCTAAGGCAGGCTGGTGCTGAGCTCAAAGACAAGAGCGGAGAGCTCTCCAATCTACAGGTCCTCTACGAGAATGTGATTCATTCCATTCGTAGCGGCTTGATTACAACCGATCCGCAAGGCCGCATCACTCTACTCAACGATCCCGGTCAAAGGCTCCTGGAACGCAGCGCCTCTTCTATTTATGGACGGCATATTGCGGAGTTGTTTCTCGATCGATTGCCTTCGCCGGACTTGCTTCCGGCCCAGGCTGAAGTCCGGGGCATGACGCCTTCAGGCGATGAGAAGATTTTTGGCATTTCTGTTACAGGATTGGAATCAGTAGACCATGGAGTGATTGGGCGCGTTTACACTTTCGAAGATCACACGGAGATTCGGAGGTTGGAAGGAGAGGTGCGCACCCGGGACAAATTAGCGGCCATTGGACGGTTGGCTGCGGGAATTGCACATGAGGTTCGCAACCCGCTGGCTTCAATCGCTGGTTCGGTGAAGGTGCTTGCGCGAGTTTCGCCGTTTAACGAAGAGCAAAAGGTATTGGTCGATATCGTCACGCGGGAGTCGCAGCGGCTCAATTCTATCGTCTCCGATTTTCTTGCCTACTCCAGGGAGAAAAGCTACAAGTTAGAACGCACGGACTTGATTCCTATCCTCGAAGACGCTCTTTCTCTTCTTGAAAATCGCTCTCAAAATCAGGAATTAAAAATTGTGCGGCAGTTCGAGACTAGTCATGCATTTGCCGTAGCCGATGTAGACCGGATGAAGCAGGTATTCTGGAATCTTTTGGAAAATGCCGTCCGGGCGATGTCCGGGGCGGGAACCATCACGGCCTCCGTTCGGGCGGTCGGCGACAAGTGGAGAGTTGGCATTCACGATACCGGAACCGGCATCTCAGCGCAGCAGATTGAAAAGATGTTCGAGCCTTTCCAGTCAAATTTTGAAGGAGGCACGGGCCTCGGTCTGGCTATTGTTTACCAGATCGTACAGGCGCATGGAGCTAAGATTTCGGTAGAATCCCAGCCAGGAAAAGGCTCGGAATTCATATTGGAAATTCTCCATGCAAAGCAAGCGGCCGAACCCTATGACCAGCGCAACTCCGTCCCAAGTTCAGAGGTAGTGTCGCATGGCTAGCATTCTGGTTTGCGACGATCAGAGATCGATCTGTGAGATGCTCGATATCTCTTTGCGCCGTGACGGGCACAAAGTAGAGACGGTGAACGCCGGTGATGCGGCCAAGAAGAAGCTCGATTCCGCCAATTACGAAGTGTTGATCACTGACATCAAGATGCCCCAAACCGATGGCATCGAAGTCCTGCGTCACGCGCGCCACATTTCACCTGAGACTTCTGTGATCCTGATTACGGCAGTAGAAGACTATGAAGCCGCCGTGCAGGCAGTGCGGGGAGGAGCGTTCGACTACATTCACAAAGGGCCGTCGTTGCTCGAAGAGTTGAAGGTTTCTGTGGGACGCGCGGTTGAGGCGATGACGCTCCGGCGGCAGAACTTTGCTTTAAAGAGGGATGCCGCAACCCGTAACTCACTGGACAACATCATTGGCAATAGCACGGCCATTGAAAAGCTGAAACAGACCATTCGCACCATTGCTTCTACCGGGAGCACGGTGTTGATTTATGGTGAGAGCGGCACCGGCAAGGAACTCGTGGCACGCGCGGTTCATGCCTGCTCCCCGAGAGTTTCTGAGCCGTTCGTGTCTATCAACTGCGGGGCTTTTCCGGAGACGCTGCTGGAAAGCGAGCTGTTCGGATATGTCAAAGGAGCTTTTACCGGCGCTAGCCAGAACAAGCGGGGATTATTTGAAGTAGCACAGGGCGGCACGATTTTCTTGGATGAAATCGGAGAAATGAGCCTCGCCATGCAGGTAAAACTTCTTCGGGTGTTGCAGGAGCGTAGTATCCGTCCCATTGGAGGCGCGCAGGAAGTACCCATTGACGTGCGTGTGATAGCGGCGACCAATCGGGATCTTCAGCAGATGGTGGACGGCAATCTTTTTCGTGAGGATCTTTACTATCGAGTGAGCGTAATCCCCATTGTGGTTCAGCCCTTGCGCGAGCGTAAAGACGATATCGCTCTGTTGGCTAGCCACTTTCTCAAGAAATACACGACGGCTGCTCATAAGAGCATCCTTAGGATTCATCCTGATTCGCTCTTGTCTCTGCGCGCTTATGACTGGCCGGGCAACGTACGGCAGCTTGAAAACACCATCGAAAGATCGGTTGCCCTCGAAACTGGCGAGGAACTGATGGTCGACCTCGATTCGAATCGGCCCAAAGTGCGCGCGGCCGCTGTTGGGAACGGCGCCACGGTGCCGGGTGTTCCTGCAGAAGGGCTTGATTTTGGCGAATACGTCGCGGGTATCGAGCGATCGTTGGTGGAATCAGCCTTGCAACAAGCCGGTGGAGTACAGACGAGAGCTGCGGAACTCCTAAAAGTCTCGTATCGTTCTTTCCGCCATTTGCTCAAAAAGTACGATATCTGAGCTTCTATTTTTTGACCTGGATTCCTGACACATTTGTTCAGGCGATTGGGATTCGAAACGAATCAGGGATTCTTCGGCTTCGGCCGGGCATAATTTTCCATCTCGGCAGTCCAGGTCAGGAACCGCGTTAATTGCTTCCTTTCGCGCAGGATGAATCCCCAGAATTCTAGAAACCCGATCTTATCCATCTTCAGACCCGTATAGGTTTCCATTCTCCAGCGGAGATAGGGGCTACGCCAGGGGGAAAGATGATGCCCCTTTGTGGCATTCCATAGGAACCGAATCACGCGACGCATTGATTTGAGTATACCGCCGTTTCTATCGAACCAAGGAAAGGGCCAACAGGAGCGGCCATTTCTAAAGGCAAGCCTTACGAGTAAGATTACCTTAAAAACAGATCAGAAATAAACCTTAGCATTACCTCCGTACCGTTGTTCGTGAATAGTCTCTAATCTAAACTCCTTCCAATTTTATGAATTGCCGTTTTTTACGCTGGCTGGTACCGCTGCTCGCGGTTGTATTGCTGGAGACAGCTTCTTACGCAAAACAGATTGCCGTGATTGTCGACAAAGCGAATACTACCGGCAACATGACCGTGGCGGATCTCGCAAAGCTCCTCAAGTTCGACGGCCGCAACAAATGGGCGGACGGACGAAACATTGTGATTGTCGTTCGCGAATCCTCCTCTCCCGAAATGCAAACGGCGCTGCAAAAGCTCTACAAGATGCAGGTTCCCGAGTTCAACGCTTTGATTGCGGCCCATCGTGGATCTGTCATGGTGGTGAAATCCGAGGAGGAACTGCTGAAAACGGTGGAATCCTTACCCGGAGCCATCGGCTTTGTCGATGTCTATTCCATTAACAACAAGATCAATGTGTTGAAAGTCGATGGCAAATTGCCCTTGGAACCCGGATATTTGCTCAAAGGAAACTGATATTTCCACCATGCGAAGCCTCGTAGCGGTAGCCACCAGAGCAAGAACCCCATTTTCTGCTGTTAAACGCAAGCTATTTGCCTGTGTATTTGCGATAGCCCTTTCCGGTGTAGCCGCAGCGCGCGATGCGGCCCAGCAGACGCCGGCGCTCACCTTGATGTCGGTAACTACGAAATCAGAAGAAGCCCGCACTCTGCTGCGGGACGGCTTGCGGAAGTGGCAAATACTCTATACAGAGGAAGGCCTTCGCGAGTGGCGCAAGGCGGTAGAACTCGATCCTCAATTTGCCCTCGCGCATACCTTTTTATTTTTTCTTTCCCGCGATCCTGTGGAGCAAAGCTCCGAACGCGAGAAGGCGCTGGCGACGAAGCGGTTTGCCGGGCACGAAGAGCAGTTGATTATTGACTGGTTGAGCAGCTCCATGGATGGGAGCTGGATTCCCGCCATACAGGCGATGAACGAGGCCCAGCAGGAATTTCCGGGTGATCGCGATTTGGCATGGCTGGCCGGCAGGTGGCTAACCGGGCAGCAGCAGTGGGGGAGGGCGGCGGTGACCTATGAGCGCGTGGTCCGCCTTGATCCGAACTTCCCGGAAGGTTGGAATAGCCTAGGCTATTGCTATGCGCGTACTCGTATGTTCGGCAAAGCCTTTGCCGCGATGAAGAAATACACGGGTCTGCTGCCGAATGAATCCAATTCGCAGGATTCTTTCGCGGAGATCTCACGTATTGCGGGAAAGTTTGACGATGCTCTGGTCCACTATCGCGCTTCGCTGAAGATCGATCCAAATTTCGTGGAATCTATTCTCGGTATGGCGGATACCCTCGCCTTAATGGGAGATGAAGCACAGGCTCGAGCGGAATACGCCCAGGCGATCCAGCACGCCCACTCCTATGTGGAAGTGGCGCTCTTTACCCGGCAATCGGCAATCACTTATGTGAGGGAAAATAACTACAAGCAGGCGGACGCCGAATTGAGCGCGCTTGCCCAACAGGCGCACGAGAAAAACCTCGGTACCGTGGAAGCCGAAGCTTATCGCATGATGGCGCTGTATCAGAAAGATGATGCGAAGGCTCTGGAGCTGCTGCAGAAATCGGAATCGGCATTGCACGAGGATCATCCCATGCCGAGATCTTTGGTGGATCAGCAGCTGGCGGCGATTTTGCGGACGCGGGTTGAGCGAGCCGTTCAGGCCAACAAGCCGGATTTAGCCAATAGTGCTCTCAAAGAACTGGCTGGTCTGGCGGGATCGAGCAGTGATGCCGCCATTCAAATGGCCTATGACGCAGCCAGCGGAGCGATCTTGCTGGCGCAGGGAAGCTATGAGGAGGCCGTCTCTCATTTGGAAGAGGATGACAGAAATCCCTTCTCCTTGAAGCGCTTGGCAACAGCCTATGACAAGCTAGGCGAAAAGGAGAAAGCGAAGCAAGCGGAAGAGCGATTGGCAGGTTTTTTTGAGCCTACCTTGGAGCAAGCCCTTGTTGTCCCTTCCAAGCGCAGCCCGGCAAGATCCTCGAAAACACGATCTTAAGGGGTAGAACTCTCAAAGCCTTAGTCGGATTTGAATATTGGCAACGCGACAGTCCTGATTCGAGGGTTTAACTCCTCGCTAAGGCGCTCTGAAAGAAATATCTTCCAGCCTGATGAACCTTTCCCAAGAAGGATGCTTTTTGGGAAGTTTACGAAAGACCATGGACTTTCTAATCTTGCGAAGAGCAGGTGGCGAGACGCGGTTGGCGGTACACTTAGTTCAGCGTAAGACGATCCATGATTTTCCAGCCGCCTACATTTGAGCACTCGCGTAGAAGTTCCAGAGTCCTGGTGACACTGCCATTGGCTGTTTCGGGCCAGCGGGAAGATGGTTCCCATGTCAGCGGAGCCGCTGAAACTATCCTGGTCAACAAACATGGAGCGCGGATTCGCTCCGCTGTGACCCTGGAGCCCAGTATGGAGGTACGTGTCGCGATGCTCGCGCCCTATAAATGGCGCGCCGCGCAGGTGGTTTGGGCCAACTCCAGAGAAAACGAGTACGGAATCGAACTTGATCAACCTGAGAACTTTTGGGGAGTCTACTTTCCTCCAGAAGATTGGGAACTTCGGCTCCCAGCTGAAGGCGTTTCCGCATCCGACGATGGAGAAGGAAATGGCCTCTTCAAAAACTCTCTTGAACCTGTAGTAATAGAGAAGAGACCGCAGGAAACGTTGCCGATTCCAGGAGGAGGAGCGGTTGTGACCCTCCGGGGAGTTGCGGCGAATCACCTACCGTTTCAGGAGCGCGGATTGTTGGTAGCTGTTACGGACCGTGATGCCAGCTTGCTGATCGAGCCCTTAGTCGGCTTGGGCTCAAAGTTGATGGTAATCTTTGGCCCCGGCACCATGGAGGACGCTACCGTTTCGGCGATTGCCCATAGCCGCGAGTACGACCGTTGGCGGGTATGGTTGCGTTTTTCTCGTCCGATCGAAATCTCCGGAAAGAACTCGCCTGAGATCGAAGCCCTACTCTCGTCCATGGATGGTGGAGACAGTATCCACTAGGCGTCAATCCCTCCGCCTTATATAGAGTTATTTCTTACGAAAAGCCACATTCACGAGCAGCTTTTCTCCCTCAATATCCACGACATTGCAGAAAGTACGATCGCGGTGACGGGTGAAGTGCAGGCTCACGCGGCTGCCGCCGATACGGAGGTTGCGAATATTGAGGTGATCCAGCCAATGGGGAAGCGCTGGACTCACGATGTTCACTTCTTTTCGATGGGCGCTGGGCCTGATTCCAAGAACCGATGTGAGCAGCAGAAAAACCGCTCCCGAGGCCCAAGCCTGTGGAGAGCAGGAGACCGGATACTGTACGGGCAGATCGTATTCACGGCGCTGGATACCGCAAAAAAGTTCCGGTAACCGAAAATCCCGAAAGCCCATCGCCGCTTCAAACAATCCGGTAAAACCTTGAAGGGCAGGCTCGCGAAATTCATAGAGTGCCATGCCGTGGGCGACGATCGAGTTGTCGTGTGGCCATATGGAACCGCGATGATAGCTCAAGGGATTGAACACGCGTTCGTCGCGCGACATGGTGCGCCACCCCCAGCCGGAAAACATGTCCGGCTGCATGAAGCGCTGGCTTACGGCCCGGGCACGCTCCCGCGGCAGCATACGTGTAAATAGCAGATGGCCTGGGTTGGAAGAGATCACCTGAAGCTGGCGCTTATCGCTGTCTAGCGCCATCGCATAAAAGCCCCGCTGGGGCATCCAGAATGCTTTGTCGAAACGCTCCGCCATCGCTGCCGCTTCCCGCTCCAATCTCTCTGCGGTTTGAACGTCTCCAAATAGGTGGAGGAGCTTGGCTGTCTTAAATTTGGCCTCGTAAACATATCCTTGCACTTCACACAGGGCGAGGGGAGGCTTGGCTATCTCGCCATCATGATGCATGTTTGCGTCCCAGGAGTCTTTCCAGCCCTGATTGACCAGGCCGCGCGGGGATCGCCGCTGGTATTCCACAAAACCATCGCCATCGAGATCGCCGTATTTGTCGATCCACTCCAGGGCGCGATAGGCGTGGGGCAGCATGTCGCGCACAAGTTCCTCGTCCGCGGTCCAGTTGAAGGTTTCACTCAATAGGATCAGCCACAAAGGCGTGGAGTCGACCGATCCATAGTAGGGGCCAAAGGGCATCTCGTTTGAGCGAACCATCTCGCCTTCCCGGAATTCATGCAGAATCTTTCCTGGCTCTTCATCCCGCAACGGATCGTCATTCTTGCCTTGGTGTCTGGCGAGAACCCGTAGCGTTTCTTGGGCAAGGCGCGGGTTCAACAGTAGGGACTGGTAGGCAGCGATGAGCGAATCGCGTCCGAACATCGTGGCGAACCAGGGAATGCCTGCGGCAATAACGTGCCCGCGGCCTTCGGGAATCTGCAACGCATGAAAATCGCTGACGCAAGCGGATACCATCTGATCGAAAATGCCATTGCTGGATTCAAAATGGGTGGATGCGGATTCCCACTGGGCAAAGGCCTCACGGCGATGGCGAAGGCTTTGAGCGAAGTCGACGCATGGACCAGCCGCTTTGTCGTTTTCGGAATGCGGCGTGATCCTGGTATGCAGGTGGAAGTGCTTGAATGGCGGCAGCTTGAGCTTCCACGTGGCGGATGTTCCCTGAATTACCTCCGGTTTCGGCGAAAACTCAATAAGGGTTTCCCGGCTTATGTTGTCTCGACCGACATAGCAAAAAATCAGGGAGTCGCCACGCATTACCGGCTTGTGGTAGTGACCCAGGGACTCACGCATCACGCCGCGTACCTGAAATACATCCATGAAATCGGCTTCGTAAGCCAGCTCAATGACCAACTCTAGCTCTTGAAAGTTGAAGTTCTCGAACGTGAAATAGTCGTAAAGAACTCCACTGCAAAGCAGTTGCTCCCGGCGAATATGCACTGTGTTGGCGGGAATCTCATAATCGCTGCGCAGGGTGCTTTGGCCGGTGGTCAGCTCAATTTGTGAGATAAACGTCTGCTCGGTGTTGGAGGAGAGCACGATGGTTCGATACCCGCCTACACGCAGCTCCATGCGGCTCAGGAAGCGCGTGTCATCGTGAAAGAATCCCACATCGGGAGCGCCTGGCGGCATTACATCTCCGGCGAGCGTAGTGGAGAGAAATGTCTTTCCGTCAATCAGCGTGAGATTGTTGATCTTGCGAGGTTCCGCGTTCTGATAAGCCACTCGCGGCTCGGGATAAGGAGGAGATATCTCGACAAGCTCCAGCCGGGAAACGACCAATTTTGAGTTCACAGTTCAGCTCTGCCAAAGACGAAGATGGGGAAATCTCTTAAGGTCTGCCTAAAACCGAGAATGGCGTGCTCTTTTGGCATCATCGGATCGGCTCCGGCTGCTTGTCGTTACGCGGCAAGATGCTCGCTCCGCATGTCGCGCTGGGAGCCAGAGAGCACTTCCGAATACAGTTGAGAGTAATCTTCCGCCATTCGATCCACGGAAAAGTGTTGTTCGAAGTGTTGGCGCACCGTTTCTGGCGCAATCTTCAACTCGCGGGCACAGTCCGCCAGTTCCGAAGGAGAGAAGCGCACATAGCCGCTGATGCCTTCTTCCACCACTTCTCTCACCGATCCGCCGGGAGTCGCCAGTACCGGCGTCCCGCAGGCCATTGCTTCAATCATTACCAGGCCAAAGGGCTCATCCCATTGGATCGGGAAGAGCATGGCCATGGAGCTTCCTAGCAACTCGTTTTTTTCCTCCAACCCAATTTCACCGATGTACTCGATAAACCTGCCGTCAATATGGGGCCTGACCGCATGTTCCCAATACTGCGTATATGCCGGCTGTATCTCGCCTGCAATCTTCAGCGGAATTCCGGAGAGCTTTGCAATTTCAATTGCGATGTGAGTGCCTTTGCTGGGAGCGATACGGCCCAGGAAGCTCAGATAGGGCCGCTTCTTGGGGGCGATTCGATAGCAATTGGGATCGATTCCATGGTGGATGGTCTGGATCCTGGCCAGCGGTAGCTTGCTCCTTTGGAAATCGCTGATTGAGACATACGAGATATCCGGCGACATGGACATGTAGTAATCCGTTAGCTCGGGTTCATGCGCGTGATGCACCGTATACACCAAAGGAGTCTCGACATACCGGGAGAAGCTCAAACCACAAGCGGAGTTCAAATGAATAATGTCCGCATCGCCCGCCGCTTCTTTTACCGCCCATGCGGCATGATTGAGCCCTTTCAGGCTGGTATCGACTTCTCCCCGTATCGGCCAGTTTTCTTTTTCATAGATCCATCGCAGCTCGACCGGCACGGTAGATTCACCATTGGCGTAGACGGTCACATCGATACCCTGGCGGGACAAGCTGCTGGCCAGTTCGCTAATAAAGAGTTCTGTCCCGCCATATTTCTTGGGCGGCACGGCGATAAATGGGGGAGCAATCAGGGCGATTTTCATTGGGCGAAGCCGGTAACTGAGTTTAGAGATGCGGGTTTACTCCGCAGCGTTGGCAGAGCCTCCGGAGGGGCTAGGGCGTTAGGCCGGGTCTGATACACTGCGAGCACAATGACCAAGAGAACCCTTGCGCTTTGGCTGTTTGCGATTTGCAGCCTATCCGCGCTTGCCCAGTGTTGCCCTGCAAAGCCCCAGGCCGAAAAGAAAGATATTTTATGGCTCAAGCTGCAGGACGATCTTCGTGGTATCGATAGGCATTTGGATGGTGTCATGGGCCTCGCTATCAAGGATCTTGTTTCCGGGGAAGAATTTCTTATCCACGGCGATGAGATCATGCCTCAAGCCAGTTCCATCAAGATCGCAATTCTTGCCACGCTCTACCTTCAGGTTCAGCAAGGGCAGATCAAGCTCACCGACCTTTATGTGGTGCGCCAGGAAGACCTGGTTGCGGGCAGCGACATTATGTTGGGCCTCACGCCCGGCACAACCCGCCTTACGCTCCGGGACCTGGCAACCATGATGGTCGCCGTAAGCGACAACAGCGCCACGAATGTCCTGATCGACCGCGTGGGCATGGAGAATGTGAACAATCTCCTCGGAAAACTAAGTCTCCCTAACACGCGGCTCCGCCGCAAGATGATGGATCTGGAGGCGGCCGGCCAGGGACGTGAAAACGTTTCTACACCGAGGGAGATGATGACACTGCTTGCAACCATCTACGGTGGAAAATTACTGAATGCCGAGATGACTGCGGACTTCATCAAGGTGTTGAGCACGCATAAGGAAAGCTCCATGCTGCAAGGTCTGCCGCCCGATGCAGTCGCGGCGAACAAACCCGGAGAACTGGAAGCTGTGCGCAACGATTCAGGAATTGTCTTAATCAAAGGCCGACCTTACGTGTTGTGTGTCATGACCACTTATTTGAGAGATGAGCACGACGGAGCGGCGGCCATCCGAAACATAGCAGAGCTCACTTATAGCTATTTTGACCGTGTGAGCCGGGCAGGAGAGTACGGTCGGGTGGTTTCACCGAAGTGACCCTATGGCCATAGGCGAAGACGTACGCTGGGCCGCAATAGCAACAGCTTTTTCAAACTCCAAAGCGCGACAGGCGCTGGTGTGACCTGCCAGCACACGTTCGCGTGCGGCGCGCCCTATGTTGCGCAACTCTGAATCGTCATAGCCTGTGAGATATGAGGCTGCGTCAGTCGCGCCCGCCGGGATCAGAATCTCTTTGCCAGGAGCGAAAAAAGTGTCCAGTCCGTGCCAGTTGTCGGAAACAATCGTGGCCCCGCAGGCCGCTGCTTCAAATAACCGCACGGAAGGAGAAAAACCGGCGATCATCATCTCTCGCCGGGTAACATTCAGGGTGAGCCGGGAAGAAGAGTAAAGAGAGGCATGATCGCGGGGGTTGAGGTGGATAATCCGCTCCACATTTCCTGGCCAAACGATGGACGAAGGATATTGTGGTCCAGCCACGATGAATCTTCCCCTAGGAAGCCTGCGCGCAGGCTCGCATAACAATTCTTCAACCTTTGGCTGCCGGTCGGGAGCGTAGGTTCCCATATAGCTCATCTCGCACGCAAACTCGGGATTGCGTGGAAGCTCTCTGTATTTTTGAGGATCGAAGGAGCAATACAGAGGCAGGGCTGTTTTCACCCTCATGGTGCTTTCCAGTTCTTGCAGCAGCGGCCCTCCGGTAAAGCTGAAATAGAGGTCGAGTTGTGGCAGATGGCGCTCCAACAGGTAGTAGGTCTCCCCTTGCCGCTTCAGGGTAGCTAGCGTGATCGGCGTGTCGATGTCGTAGAAAGCTTTGATTGGTACGCCAGCGTCGAAGATTTCATCTAGTACCGTGGCCCCATCGGGAAAAAAAGAACCTACTACGGCCACATCGCTGTCCCTCAGCTCAGCCCGCGCTAACGTTCGCACCTCCTTCCAGTCTTCAAAAATCGTAACCCTGCAATAAGGAGGGTGCGGTAGGTCACGGTTGTTCTGATACCACTCGGTATTGTGTTCAAAGAAAACGATGCTGTGACCCCGCGCAAACAGGGCATCGCACAGAGCGCGATAGGTTGTAGCGTGTCCGTTGCCCCAGGATGATGTGATGGCCAGCCCGAAGATGCAGATTTTCATTGAAATTTCACCTCTCCAAGGGCGGGACCAAGGCCTGCTAGGTGAAGACCAGAATCTGAATGTGGAATGGCCGATGTTCCTCTGTTGAGAACGCGGTTGACCTGGGCCGCCCGAAGTTCATACGTATGCTCTTGCAGTGCTCGTTGGCGCATCTTCTGGGCTATCTCGCCGGCTTCTTCGTGGGAAATGGTTTTCAAGAATTTCACAACATCGCCTGCGTGGGAAGCGACCAGCACTTCTCGCCCCGGCTCAAAAAACGCTTCGATGCCGGGCCAGTGATCCGTAATCACACAAGCCCCCGCTCCGGCGGCCTCAAAAATCCGTGTAGGAGGTGAGAATCCGGCGCCTGCCATCGAATCCCGGTTGACATTCAGGACCATACGCGCCGAGCAGTTCACGCTATTGTGTTTGCTTGTGCCCAGATGACCGATCCATCGAACATTTTGGGGCAGTGGCTTGTTGGCCCATCCCTCGCCCGCCAAGATAAAACGAAACCCCGGCTCCAGTTGAGCAACCCGGAGAAAAAATTCCTCGACGCGGTGCTCCCTGTCGGGAAGACGGTTGCCCACAAATGCCAAGTCGCAAAGCAACGATGAATCCCGTGAAGTCGGAAAATGGCTTTCAGGGGAGAGGGCATTGTAGATCGTGTGGCAGCTGGCTGCTCCCAGGCGGAGATAACGGTCCATCACGGCCGAGCCTCCACCATAAGTAAAAATGTAATCGTATTTTGGAATGAGGCGGCGGAAGGCATCGTCTCTATCGCTTTCAACCCTGGATAGAGTAGCTGGAGCGTCAACATCCCAAAAGGCGACTTTGGTCTTTGCAGATTGAACGTGCAAGACCCCCGCTTCCAGGAACTCATCAAACACCCCAACACCGCTGTGTTTGATCACAAGATCCGACTCGCTGGCGGCATAAAAGAGCTTTGGAATCTCATGTTCGTACGTGTAAACGATGGACTTCACATACGAATAGTCGCCGCCGTCCTTGTGTTGTTGGCGTCCATAAGCATCCGGTTCGGCGAAGGTAATCTGGTGGCCAAGAGCGTGGAGGGCTTTGTAGATTCCCCGGTAATAAGTTGCGGCTCCGTTCCAGTAGCACGAGGTGATGCTGGAGCCAAAAACAAAGATCTTCATGGCCGAATTTCCTCGCAGATCGAGATTAACTCCTGGGCCCGGTGCGCACAGGTGTGGCGGGCATGGATGGTTCGCCTGCCCTGTTCGCCAAGCTGCCTTCGCGCCTGGTGATCATTCAGCAACGACTCCATCAACTCCACCATTTGGTTGCCATCGTTCGCAATCAGGTAGTCCTCTCCTGGATGGAAGAGATGTTCATCGTCGCTCCAGGGAGAGCAAACGAGGGGGATCCCGCAAGCCAGCGCTTCAAATACCCGAATGGTTGGTATGCCGGCCAAACCGTTGGCATAGTGACGCCTGGGGATATGGACCGTGACGGCGCTCCTTGCATAAACCTCCGGCGAAACCAGATTGGCCAGATAGCCTCGATACTCCACGCCAGCGCTGTGCAGTTTTTGTCGCGCTACCTCGGGGTAGCGCACGCCATGGGCAACAACCCGCCGTCCCTTGAGAAGGGCAGTGGGACGGATCAGAAATTCGTGAAGTTCCGTGGATCGTTCTTCATCTCCCCAATTGCCGATCCATACAATGTCGATCTCCTTGCTGCGCTCCAGAGGCTTAAAAGCGTCGATATCGGCGGCTTCATGAAACGTCCAGGCCCTGCGTACTCCGAAACCTGCAAGGTAAATTCTCTGGATTGCTTCCCCGAAGGCGAGGACTCCATCGAGCCTGTGAAGATCGAATTTGAGAATATCTCCGGCTCGTGAAAAAGAACGATGATGGCTATCGTGAAATAGGGCGATAAAATCGTATTGTTTCTTGAGGGCAAGAATACTATTGGTTACAAACGGTTCGTTCCACTCGTGGATCAGGACGACATTAACATCCTTAAGTTCCGTCTTCAGAAAGTCCTCAAAGTGTTCCCTTGGATTGTAGAAGCGAACATCAAGCTCTGGGTATTCGTGACGAAACTGGTCGATTACTTCAATCGCCCGCTCGCCTTCGTTGCGAAACAGGTTATTCATCGACCATGATCCCAGCTCTTCGTAGCACCGGACGACATGCCCAAGCTTCGCCAGGGCACGCATCAATCCCCGCAGAAAATGGGCATTGCCATGGTTCCAGTCGGAAACCAACGAGTGCGAAAACAATGCGATATGGAGCTGTTGTGGCATGAGTTGTTTTTTGAACCAGGGACCGAACGTCAATTGGGGCCGTTGTACCGTGAAGCGTCTGCAAAGCGCACAATTACGAGACCCGGGCCAAGCCCCTCGCCGCCGGTGCAAGTCTCGCGTATAGTCCTATGTATTCTTCAACCATTCGATCCGCCGTAAATCTCTGGCGCGCGCGATCGTAAGCGAGGTTCGCGTAGGCGCGCCGCAAAGAAGCATCTTGGACCAGTTGTTCAAGCACCGAGCGCAAGCTCTGAGAGTCGTCATTGCGAAAGAAAACCGCCGCGCCTTCCCAGAGTTCCCGGAAAGAAGGAATATCGCTGGCTACGATTGCGCATCGCGACAACGCCGCCTCCACAGGAGCGAGGCCAAACGGCTCATAGCGGGAAGTGGCTGCATAGATCGCTGCCCGGCCCAAAAGCTGGCTTAGGCGCTTTTCATTCAGCGGAGGCTGTACTTGCAGGTCGGATGTAGGCCTATTCAAGCCGGCAGGTTCTTCTCGCGACTCAGGGTGCTTTTGCGGCCCCACAACACACACGGGAAGAGGCATGTCCTTTTGGAGCAGCAAGGATGTGTTCTTTCCGCCGTCCCACAAGCGTCCAACGGTAACAACCATTTCATCTTTGCCGCGGTGGGGGTTGAAAAGCAAAGGAGATCGCCCGTTGTAGATGACCGATCCAAGGGCGGCCTTGCAATAGTGGCGTCCGATTTGCTCCAGCATCCAGTGAGAAGGGGCCACAACCGCTGTAGCGTGGGAAAGTCCGCGCAACACGATGCGTCGGTACCACCGGATCCAGGAAGAATCGGGTGGCTCCTTCTTGTGCACAGCGCCCCACCAACTCAACACGTCGCTGTGAGCCACCACCAGCCGGGGAATATCGATATTCAGCGCCCCATAGTAGAACTGGCTTGAATGCAGAACATCGGGCTTGATCTCTTGCGTGAGAGATTCCAGATAATCCGATGAAGCGGCCAAGTCCGCTTCTGACTCTTGCATCCATTCAAGCTTAAAAGCCGTGGGGTGATAGGTCAGATTTTGGAGTCCGTCCATCCACTGGGTCTGCTCCCAGCTTGGAATGTCTCCGAAACTGACGAGCGTCACCGTGAGACCGCGACGGGTCAGGCCGGTTACCAGCTCTCTCGTATATGTCCAGACGCCACCGATCGTGTCACAGGTGACTAAGATGTGCATTTTCCAAGTCCTCGAGGGGGACCGGCTTTTGTTCCTGGATGTCGCTGTAGCCTTTGTCAGCGAAGGTTGAGGTATAGAAAGCGTGAGCGCGCTCCCATGCCTGATCGTCCGGAAGCATGCCAAACGTCTTCTCGTAAAGGGGGCTCCCGGGGAAGGGAAACATTGGAACAGGTTCGCTTACCCATACGCCCCTGGCCCTTAGATGCTCCTGCCATTCATGGGTTTGCCCGCGGTCGTCTTGTGGGGTAAGAATGAGATTTGCTTGAACCCAAGGAATGTGGCGCCGCGCGTAGAGCAGCAGTTCCGCCATTCGATCTGTGCTCATTCGGCAGTTTTTGTTCAATTCCTGGCGGCCTTCATCGGTAATCGATTCAATCCCGCATTCCATGGAGATACAGTGGGCCCGTCCTAGAAGTTCCAGGGTTTCTTCGCTCCACAAATCGATCCGGGTCTGCAGGCCGATTTGGACCGGGCGTTCGGCAATTGCCTTCAGCAAATTCTGTGTACCCCTCCCCGCTCCGAATACCTCATCAATGAAATAGATATAGGTAACGCCACGGGCCAGGAGCGCATCGACCTCGCGCATGACCGCGTCCACACAGCGCTCCCTGAATTTGTTGCGAAAGAGGGTTTTGTTACAGAAGACGCAGGCCCAGGGGCAGCCGCGAGCAAACTCTAGTTCCGCGCCCAGCGCTTGATCGTCCGTAAAGACATGGTGTCGGTGCCAGTGGTTTTCCACCGCATAGTTATGAAAGTCCAGCGGACGCAGCATCCGCATATCTGTAACGCCCTGATCGGCGCTGATGTGGACCCCCTGCTCGGTTCTGAAGCAGCAGCCTGCAATCTCGCTCCAGGATCTGGAGGCAAGCTGGGCCAGGGTTTGATCTGCTTCGCCGCGCAGCGCCACATCACAATTGGTCTTGCGCAGGGTGGCCGCGGGTGTTGCCGAAGGATGCGGTCCAATGGCCACTCTCACGGCCTTAACATTTCCTGTGTCCAGTCCTCCAAACCACTCCATAGGCACTCGCAGCTCAGGCGGAGGGCATCTCCAGAAGAGGTAGGAGGGGGCAGTCGGTATGACCAGAAAATGCGGTCCAAATGCATGGACTTTCCGCCGCGCTTGGTCAAGAGTAAGGCGGTTCGTATGTGCGTCTACGAGTAGAGCTTCGTGTCCGCTGGCGACAATCTGATCATAGGCGAACATCAGCTCCAGGGGAATGTGAGCCTCGCGGCAGCCAAAATAAATCGATCCTTGAAAATCCCAGTTAGGGTTTACCAGGGCAAACTTCATCCTGCCCTCCCGGAAAGCTCGGTCGCAACCGCGAAGGTTTCAGCTGAATCTCGGAGAGTGAGAACCTCCCGATTCTCCTGCCAGAACCTTTGCAAAAGCCTGAGGGTGTCCCGAACGCTGATCTCCGGCTTCCATCCGGTATCGCGCTGAATTTTGCTGTAGTCCGTAATGTAAACGGGCTGATCTCCAGGACGGCGCTCGCGGCGAACATGCTCCAGGCGTATTCCCGTGAGGTCGGTAATTTCTTCGATTAATTCGCGCAGAGAGACGGTATTTTGCATTCCTCCGCCGACGTTATAAAGCTGTCCTTTGGGGCCCGGTGCTTGCCGGACGGCTTCAAAGGCGCGAATCAGATCCTGGACGCATAGGACGTCGCGGACCTGCCGGCCATCCCCGTAGATGACTACCGGCTTTTTTCGAAGCGCGGAGTAGAGAAAATGCGCCACCCAGCCTTGATCTTCTGTCCCGAATTGCCGCGCGCCCGCGATGCACGACATTCGAAAGACCACCGTGGGCAGATCGTAGATGCGCGCAAAATCGCGTACATATTGGTCGGCCGCTCCTTTGGAGCAGCCATAGGGAGAGTGGAAGTCGAGAGGCTGGGTTTCGGAGACGCCGCTGAACTGGGGGTAAAAATAGCTGCTTGAAGTAATCACGGGCTTCCCCAAGCCCAGATCTCCATAGACTTTGTTGGTTGAGGTAAAAAAGATCAAAGGGTGGTGCCCGCATCGCCGGGCCGCATCCAGCACGTTAAAGGTTCCTCCCAGGTTCACCTCAAAGTCCAGCCTGGGATCGGCAATCGAGGTTGTAACCGCTACCTGTGCGGCGAAATGATAGATCTCGTTTGCCTCGGCGACAGCCTCTTCAACCAGGTTCAACTCGCGCACATCGCCGATCGTGATCCGCAGCCGTTCGGGTTGTGGAGCAAGTTTGCTAAGCCACTTGAGATTGTGGTGAACTCCAGCACGGGAAAGATTGTCGAACAGATGCACGCGCGCGTCTGTTCTGGTCAAAAGATGGCAGGCCAGGTTGGACCCAATAAAACCGGCGCCTCCGAAGATAAGTACGGAACGAGTTTCGCGTTGATTCATTCCTGGTCCTTTTTCTTGCCCGGCCTTTCCGAACTATGGTTCGGTTGTGGCCTCCTTTATCATGCCGTCAGCCGATGGTAGCTAAGCTGGGCCTCCGCCTCGACCATGCGATCCTGCGGATTTTGGGAACGCAACCACTCGGCAAGGCTCACGATTCCTTCCGACAGGCTGACTTTGGGCTTGTACCCCAGTAATTGCCTGGCGGCAGAGATGTCCGCAAAACAGTGGCGAATATCTCCAGCCCGATACCTTCCGGTCAGGACGGAGGGAACACTGATTTCGAGGGCTTCGGAGAGTTGGTCTGCCATCGCCCGAATGGAGATTGGTTCTCCCGACCCGATATTGATCGCTCTGCCATCGGCACAAGAAGATTCCATTGCCAGCAGATTGGCTTGAACCACATCTTGCACGCTCACGAAGTCCCGCAACTGATTCCCGTCTTCAAACAGTAGTGGAGGTTTGCCATTCAGCAAACGCGAAGCGAAGATGGCTGCCACGCCGGTATATGGATTGGAGAGCGCCTGCCGTGATCCATAGATATTGAAATAGCGCAGGGCAACTACGGGCAGGTCATAAGTGCGGCCATAGAGCAGGCACATCTCTTCCTGGTCTTTTTTGGAAAGCGCATAAATGGAGCTGCACTGGAGCGGCTTCAACTCGGTTGTAGGAACCGCTTGCAGCGTCCCTCCGCATTCGGGGCAGGCAGGCTCCCAATGTCTCTTCTTGAGTGATTCGAGCGGGCGTAGGGCGGGGGATTCGTCTTTTCCGGAGGATGCACAAACATATTGGCCTTCGCCATAGATTGACATGGACGACGCCACAATCAGTTTTTCGACCTTGTTGCCGCGCTCGCTCCTTCGATCCAAAAGCTCCTGGAGCAAAATAGCGGTGCCCCGCGTATTCACGTCGATGTACCGGGAAATCTCATACATAGATTGCCCAACGCCGACAGCGGCGGCCATGTGAAAGACGACCTCGATGCCCTCAATGGCGCGATGGACTGCCAGTTGATC
>Ga0070734_10000471_pt1 | contig 83812 bp, 69 predicted proteins | sample Coa_R1_8_FD_66444 | JGI IMG/M metagenome (GOLD analysis project Ga0070734, IMG submission 66444) | Surface soil microbial communities from Centralia Pennsylvania, which are recovering from an underground coalmine fire - Coalmine... | ecosystem: Environmental > Terrestrial > Soil > Unclassified ...
CTCAATTCCTGGAGCGGGAGACGGGAATCGAACCCGCGACCAACAGCTTGGAAGGCTGTGACTCTACCACTGAGTTACTCCCGCCCTGTAAATCACCGGCTAAAGCCGCTCTTTTATTCCGACTCCAACGCTGCTGAAGTCACAACCCTTTCAACTCCAGCACTCAAACCGCGCATCCAAGCTCTGGAGCCGATGATCAGGATTGAACTGATGACCTCTCCCTTACCAAGGGAGTGCTCTACCAACTGAGCTACATCGGCCCTGCTACTCCCACTGCTACCTTACTTGTCATCCTGAGGCGCGACCTTTGCCGTCAGCTCTCAGTCGCGCTCGCCGTCCGGATGCATCACGTCTTTCCGTCGCAAGCAGCTTTTGAACGCGAACAAGAACAGAATCGCCAACGTTCCTGCCCGAATCCGCGCATCGCTGATCGTCGTCCACGTCAGGACTCCTAACGCTGCGTAGGCGATCAAAGCTCCCGCTAGACGATTCACATTCATCACTGGTGCACAGGGAAGGATTCGAACCTTCGTACCTCGCTAGGAGGGACAGATTTACAGTCTGTTGGCTTTAACCACTCACCCACCTGTGCGAAACTTTCGGGCGACGCGGCCATTTCGCTCCGTCCGCTAGACCGCGCTTCTCGTCCGCAAGTGCAAACTCGAAAACCTGCGGACAAGCCGCAGCACACATCCCGCTTCATTTTCCTAAAACTGACTTTCGCAAATCAGGGAAACCAAGGTCGCGCACAAGACACCGCGAAGATTACTACTCGCCGGAAAAGTTCCGAATGGAGTGCGTTTTGGAAAAACCTGTTGCGCCGCTACTGCCGAGTCCGCCGCCTGCCGGACGATTTCTGCTTCTACTTCGCTCGCTGTCGAGCTCGTTCTCTGGAGCTGGCGAAGGGAATCGAACCCCCGACCCTCTGATTACAAATCAGATGCTCTACCGACTGAGCTACGCCAGCAACTGGGGAAAGGCGCGTATCCGCGCAAACTTATCCCACGGATCCCTTCCAGATGTCCGGGACAATTATATAAAGTACCACAGCGTCAAGAGGGGGCGCAAGAAAAGGCACCGGGTTCGGGAGAGCCCAACTGTAGTCATCCCGTGGGACCCTGTTTCATAGCCACCTTGCGTCGAAAAAGTGGAGTGCCGGTGACCTAGCCGCGAAGCGGCGAAAGAATGCAGCCCACGCCGCAAGGCGTCGGACAAGCCAGGAAAAGGACCAAGCTCCGAAGGAGCGTAAGAAAAGCTACGACCAGACTCCTCAGCTCGTCTCACGTTGTCAGTCCGCTCTCAACGCTTTCATTGGCTCGATCGAAGCCGCCCGGGAAGCAGGAATTAGCGCAGCCACCACTGCCAGCACCACCACGAAGAGCGCGGCCAGCGACAATACCAGCGGATCAAAGGGACTGACGGAAAACAACAGCGAATCCAGCAAATGCGAAGCCGCCGCACTAACAATCAATCCGATGGCGCAACCCGCCAGGGCCAACTTGGCAGCTGACAAAAAGATCAATCCCAAAATTCCGGACCGCTGCGATCCCAAAGCCATGCGAATCGCCATCTCCTGTACGCGCAGCGCTGCCGAGAACGCGATGACGCTATAAATACCGAGCGCGGCCAGCAGAACTGCCGCAATCGCAAAGGCAGAGATAAGCCACGTGTTGAATCGGCGTGGCGCTTCACTGTCCGACACCGCCGACTCCATACTTTGAACCTGGGTAAGCGCCAGCAGCGGATCAATCTCTCGCACGGCCGACCGCAAGACATTCGACATTTGCCCCGGCTCCATCGCGGTGCGCAGGGCCATGAAGCCACCGTTTCCGTTGATATCGGTTGGAGACCCTAACGATCCGACTGACTTTTCAACCTGCTCCACCGGTTGGTACCACTGTTCTTTGGTAGGAGCATCGGGAGAGTTCTCCTTCACATCGACGACGACTCCCACGACGCTTAGCCACGGAGTCGGAGTCTCCGGCGTGCCAATGCGAATCCGTTTGCCGATAGGATCCTGGCCCGGCCAGTAGTGCTCAGCCATCTTGTGATTCACGATGATGACCAGCTGGCTATCGGCCGTATCCGCAGGAGTCGGGTAACGTCCGGCAAGCAGGGGAACCTGCATGGCTTGCAGATAATCGCCCTGAACCTGAACCCAGGTGGCCAGGTTCATGCCTGCTCCTTTTGGTGCAATGTAGCCCTCAACAACAAATGTCGTGTTGCTGTTGCTACCGGTGGCCGGCATAAATGTCGTCAACCCCGCGTACTTCACACCGGGAAGCTGCCGCAGACGGAGCAACAATTCGCGATTGAATTCATCGGCAGCCGCCTGCGTTGCGTATTGCTTCTGCGGCAGCGAGTAGTTGGCCACAAGCACGTGATCAGGACGGTAGCCCAAGTCGACGGAACGCATTTTTTCGAAACTCCGCAGCAACAAGCCGGCGGCCGCCAATAGCACCACCGCAGTAGCGATTTCGCCGACGACCAGTGCGCCGCGCAGCCAAGAATGCCCGCCTACACTTCCTGTGCGCCCGCCCTCCTTCAGCGTCTCGTTGGCGTTGGTTCGTAAGGCGGCAAAAGCCGGTGCCAGCCCGCAGGCGATACCCGTGATCAGCGAGAGTCCAATGGCAAACAGAACGACCTGCCAATCCAGCCTGATTTCATCGATCCGCGGCATGGTCTCCGGCAGCCGGCTTACCCCAACGCGCAAACCAATCGCCGCCAGGATCAAGCCCAGAACGCCTCCGCTCACACTCAACACCAGACTCTCGAGCACCGACTGGCGCAAGAGCGCAAAAGCGCCGGCTCCGAGCGCCAGCCGCATCGCGATTTCGCGGCGGCGGCGGATAGCGCGAACCAACAGCAATCCCGCCAGATTCGCACATGCAATCAGAAGGACGACCACGACCGCCATGAATAGGATCCTCACCAGCTGCCGGGCCTGGTAGATCGTCTCCTCGTGCAGCGACTTTACCGACGCGTCAACATGCAGGCTCGCGATAAACGAGGGTAAGTTGCGATTAATGTCCTGCGTGACTCGTTCGGCGTCCTGCTGCGCCTGCGCTTCGGTCAATCCAGGCTTGAGACGACCGAGCATGCTGAAGTTCCATCCGGCAGCTCCAGTCGGCCCAATTTCTTGTGGAGTGAAGCTCATCGGAACCCACAACTCTGAGCTGTTCAGGTGCCCCGGCGCCAGTGGAAATTCAAAGTTGCGCGGCATGACGCCGATCACGATGTACGGCTTGCGATCCAGCAAGATTTTGGTACCCAGCACATGCGGATCGCCGTGCAGACGATTCTGCCAGAGCGAGTAGCTGACAACGGCTACCAACTGGTTCTGGTCATCTTCCTCCTGCGTAAAGAATCGACCCGTCAAGGGCGCAACCCGCAATGCAGCAAAAACTCCGGCGGTCATGCGAGTCGCGTTCACCTGCGCTGGTTCGCCGATGCCAGACAGCTCGTAGCCAGCCGGCTGGTATCCGCCAAGACTTTCGAAGCTGTGAGTCTCCCGAATGTAAGTGCGGATCTCAGGAGCCGTCACTCCGGCCTCGCCGTTTCCACCCACGTCGGCGCCTTGCAGAATGTCAGCCAGCGACACCAGCCGCTCCGACAGCGGGTAAGGCAGCGGGCGCAACAAAACAGCCTCCACAATCGAGAAGACAGCGGTTGTGGCGGCAATCCCGAGCGCCAGCATCAGCACAGCGGTCACAGCAAATCCCGGCGACTTCAGCAAATGACGAATCGCAATCCGAAGGTCATGGAAGTGCATGTGGTTCTCCCTCTGAGACAAAGACCGGCCTGACGCCATCAGCAGCATCCTGCCAACCAAACCCTGTGGCGGCTAAGCGGTTGCTAGTACGAGGTTCGGAGAGCGAGACACGCAGAGAATCTTCCGATAGCGTCCACGCGTGAGATTGGCCTGTCCGAGGCCGGACACCGTCGCGTGCAAGCACCCCGAATAGCGCACCGATCCCGGCGCGCCTCCAAGGGTTGGTACGCAGAGACCCAGATGCAAGTTCCAGGTGCTATCATTCTTTGACCGCATTTCATGCGACTAAGACGCACTCTCCCAATCGTTTTCGCGGTCATCGCCATTGCCGCGGCGGTGCTGTTCGCCGTCGAACTCCGCAAGCACGCTCCGCCCGAACCCGCGCGCCTTCTGCCCGGTGCCGATGGCTTTCTCTACGCCAACTACAGCTGGGTTCGACGCGCGAATAACGGCAGGCCTTTCTATCCGGTGACGCATGATCCGGATTACGAGAAGTTCATCCAGGAAACCGGCTTCGATTTCGAACGCGACTTGGACGCTGCCGCTTTCGCGATTCATTATCCAAAGAATTGGCCCGGAGGCGGAACCGGTGGAACTGCGCCTGAGCCGCGATTCTCCGAAGTCTTCACCGGACGCTTTGACACTGGAAGGTGTGCGGCATATCTCAAACGCACGGCACAATCGGTCGAGAGCTACAACTCGGTCGATATCTTCACGATTCCGGTTTATGGCCGGACATTCCGAGTAGCGATCTTAGGCGTGGATACAGTCGCTGCGTCCAACCATGATGATCCGGCCGTGATTCGCGGGATGATCGACCGCTCGCGCCGTCTGGCATCACCGTTTGGCGGACCCGCTTTTCTTCGACGCTATTACAGAGCAGTGCAACTCGGCAGCCCGGTCTGGTTGATGGCGCGCGTCGATCCGGCTGCCCCGGGATTCGAGGGCTGGTCGGCAGTTTTCCCAAAGCCCGCAGATCTGGTTGTCTCAGCAAGCTATAACCCGCTGCATCTACCCCTGCGAGCAGGAGTGCTCCATTTGCGAGCGGAGGCTTGGGCCCTCAATGAAGAAGATGCCCACGACCTCAGCGACAAGCTAAATGTCTTTCTGACAATGTTTCACAGCGCCGAGGCTTCAGTTGGATCAACCGGGAACGATCCCGATGTGAAAAGTTTCTTTGATAGCCTTCAGATTCAGCTGAAGGATAATCGCGTCGTGTTGCTGGCCGCGATCCCCACTGAAGTAATCCGCAAACTGGCTGAATCTCCGAGCCAGATTCCAGCGGTAACAACCTCATCGCCGCCGGTTCAGGAACCGCCGAAGAAAGCCAAAACGCATTAAGCGGGCTCAGTAGCAGTGATCAGGCTAACCTCAGCCAAATGCTCCTTTCCCACCTGCGATGGTATTATCGCGGGCGGAGTCCGCCGATGGAACCGAAAAAAACCAAACTACCGCGCGAAGCGATAGAGCTTTACAACGATTTCATTCATGGTGAGATTAGTCGCCGGGCCTTCATGGATGGCGTCCAACGACTAGCAGGCGGTTTGGCAACCGCGACGGTTGTCAGTGCGTTGATGCCGAATTACGCTCTGGGCCAGCAAGTCTCCCGCACCGACGATCGCATCAAGGCAACTTACGAAACCGTGCCCTCCCCAAAAGGCAACGGAAGTATCAAAGGATATCTGGTGCGGCCTATCAGCGCCGACACCCGATCCGAGACGGTGACGAAGTTGCCGGGCGTAATCGTCGTCCACGAGAACCGGGGTCTGAACCCGCATATCGAGGACATTGCGCGGCGTTTTGCCCTGGCCAACTTCATGGCATTTGCGCCGGACGGGCTTACTTCGCTCGGCGGCTACCCTGGAGACGATTACAAGGGCGGCCAGATGTTTAACAAGATCGACAAGAACAAAATGTCCGAGGACATGGTAGCCGCGGCTCTCTGGTTAAAGTCACGTCCTGACTGTACGGGAAAAATCGGCGCTACCGGATTCTGCTACGGCGGCTCTACCGCTAATATGCTGGCGGTACGCTTGGGAGCCGACCTCGCGGCAGCTGCACCGTTCTATGGCGGTCCTCCCGCACCAGAAGACATTCCAAAGATTAAGGCCGCGATTCTGGTGCATCATGGCGAACTCGACACGCGACTGGCAGCGACGTGGCCCGCTTACGATCAAGCCCTGACTGCGGCCCACGTTCCGCACGAGGGCTATATCTATCCCGGCGCCGTACACGGCTTCAACTGTGACGCGACGCCGGAACGCTACAACAAAGCCGTGGCCGATCTAGCCTGGCAGCGCACCATCGACTGGTTCAACAAATACGTGCGCAGCTGATTCCGCCGGCGGTGCAACGCGCAGGCCTGCGGCGCCACAACTGGAACCATTATCGGAGACCGACCCGCGACTTCTAATGGCTCGCGACCTGGGGCTTGATTAATTCGTCGAGATAGTCAGGTTGCTGATCGTTACGCACCAGGTGCGGGTAACGTGCGCCGTCGTGGTAATTAATCGTACAAGTTCGAAAATAATCGTCAACGACGACGAGGAGTGTGATCGGCTGTGAAGCGTCCTTCGCAGACTTGATGGCGTCCGACAGCAATTCCTGCGTGTAAACACGGCCGTTGACACCAATGATTTTCATTTGCGAAGAGATGCCGGCCTCAAACGCTGGGCTGCCGACGATAGCGTCGGTAACCACGCCGTCGCCGCTCACCTGGAGGCCAATAGAATAGACGTCGCCCGGATTGCCGCGTCGTCCTTCCAACTTCGAAGGCTTATCGCTGAACGAGACTTTCCAGCCGCCGTTTTCGATTCCTCCCAGTGGTGCTTCCGCGGAAGTGGAAGTCAACCTCGTGTGAAAAAATCCGGCCCAATCGAACGGCGCAAATGTGTTGAGCGTCTTCACCAGTTCGTCAAACGTATAAGTCTTCACCTGTGGGCCATTATTTGCACCGCCGTGGAATTCCTGACAGAAATCGTCGATCGATTTCTTGCCACCAGACTCGCGATGAATGATCGTGGCAACTTCAAGCCAAAGCAGATTTCCCTCGTCGTAGTAATCGGTACCGCGACGCCAGTTCAGCCAACCGCCTCTTGCGAAGGCAAGTCCCGGTTCTGCAACCGCGGTATCAAGCAAGGGACGCCAGGTTCGGCCGGGGCGTCCAGGGCCCAGCATAGCCGCGATGCTGGCCATGTACTCGTGGTATTGGTCTGGCGTCCACAAGCCGCTACGCGCCGCCAACATGGGCCCGAGATAGTCCGTAAGCCCCTCATAGCCCCATAGCAGGTCCGTCTTCATAGGCTGTTGGTAGTAAGGAACAGTCAGATCCGCGGGGCGGCGAAACTTGCCATTCCAGGAGTGCACAAATTCGTGCGCCAACAGTCCGCCCAGGGACATGCCGGAACTGGGCAACAGAAGAGTTCGCTCGGGCAAGCGGCTGTTGTTTGATTCATGGTGTTCAAGGCCGAAGTGCGCCACATGATCGCTGAGCGCGAGCAGAAAATGATAGTCGCGATAGTGACGAGCGCCGAAGAGCTTGCCCGATTCGGCTACCAGATTAATCATCTCTTTCTGGTTTTCAGGACTCATGTTCAGAGCTTCTGCGCTATCGGCAGCGATGTCGATTTCATGATGGATAGGTTCGCCCGGCGGGGTGAGGTCGATGGTCCGATAAAACTCTCCGGTAATTACGGGCGAGTCCACGAGCAAGTCCAGAGAAATCGGTTTGAATGAAACTTGATTCCCTGCTTCATTCCCAACAGGAAGCGCCGTACCGAATTTCCATCCATCCGGCATTACCAGTTTGGCTTCATAGGTAAGCTTCTCCGCAGGGACGTCTGCCGGATAAAGCACGACCTCATTCCATTCGAGAACCAGCAACTTGTCAGTCGCGGAGACGCCGTCGGGCTCAATATAGTCAAAGTTGGCGTTCAGATGGCTTACACCGTGGGGGATCGCCACGTGGAAGGTAAAAACATCCAGCAAATCGCGCTGCCACGGAATGGTCTGCCCGTCTGCCTCGAATTTTAGGCCCGTCAGATTCGCGATGGGTCCATCAGGCCCGTGCTCACCCGGAATCCATTTCGGATAGTAAAGCGTTAGAGGTCCGGGCTTCACGGGTATCACCAAATGCGTGTGAAGCAGCTTCTGCTGAGTTCTAGTCGCGTCCACCGAAACCGAGATTGCTTCTTCGGCGAGCGCTGTGGACGCAGCCAGCGCCAGGACTGCGGCGAGAAATATCAATGACCCAACGCGGTACAGTTTCATGCAAAAGCTCCTCAATAACTGGATAAACCTGTCGGTGCATCATAATCTGCTTCGCGCTGCCGAAGTTGTCCCTCGCGCTTTGCGCTCCAATGATGAGCAACGCAGGACTCAACTGACGTAAGCAGGATATTTCGCCAATCCACGGCGAGCGACTAAAGATCGCGCACATTTTACAGCCTGAGCACGCAATGATCTCGCCTAGCCCTGAACGGCACTCTGGCCCAAACATAATTTACATAGTTCGCAACCGGACTGATCCGAGCCGAGCGTCTGAAATAAAAACGCCCACCGTTCTGCCAACGGTGGGCTGAACATGTAACTGTTGTTTTGTGGGCCCAGCGAAACACTAGTACGGGTGGGGGTGCTTGTCAAATCGAATAAGAATGCCTACCGCGGGAGCGATCGGCTTTACTAGATAAGAAGTTGTAGCCCGACGTTAAGGCGGGTCAGAGCGGTTGTCCAACCGAAGTTTGTTGTAGATCGTCAAGAATCATGATCACGTGCGATTGCGGGAGTGGTTCGCGAGCACGAAGTCAGAATCAGTGCGGAGGGTTCGAGCTGGCAACAGAAAAAATTTGGATTCTCGCTCTGGTGCGTCTCACTCGCTACGATTTTTGGAACAATTGTCCCGCGAACAACAAAAAAAAGCCTGCGCCGGGATAGGCGCAGGCTGATGAATCGCGAGTTTTATTCCGCGACTTGACAGACACCCAGTGTCTCGTTCTGCAACGTGACGACATCCGTCGTCTTTCCGTTCCATACATCTAATGAAGTGGCCGCAGGAGCACCAAACCATGTTATGAAGACCAAATCCTGTGGGTGATAGGTAAATCCGTTCACCGTGTAAGGATAGTCTCCAAAATCAGGTCCAGTCTCCAATGGATCGCCTACTTCCAAGATGCCATTGCTCGGGCAAGGAGAGGCATTCGTGGTGAACGCATCCATGATCCATTCGCCGAGTTCGTGGGCTAATGCACCAACGTCCTGCGAGAACACTTCCACAGAAGCTTGCTGAATGCTGGTGCTGTACGAGTAGGTCTGGCCGCCAGGAGCAGGTCCGTTAGCACTGTGGTAGCCGCCGATGCAGCACCCGCCGCCCTCTGTCAGATAAACATTCTCAGTGATAAACAGAGGAAGAACATTGGGCGAAACACACGGCTCTTTTACCTTTGTGCACGAATACTTGCTCATGATGCTTTGCAGTTGGGCATCGAACCAGTTGATGTCGGCTGTGCCAGTCGGAATTCCGCTCCACGGATTGGCGATCACATTGCCATCAGCCACCGGCACATTGAATGTCATCTCCGGCTCAACCTGGGCCTTCAGGATGAGGTGCCAGTTGGTGTTGGTCTTCACGCCCTCGCCCCAGTAGTTGCCGCGCATGTATGCGTCTTCGTACTGGGTGGTTCCCAGATCGGTTCCGCCCTGGTTGTAGTCAACCAGCGACTGGAAAATCAAGGACTTGTTGACCATCTGCGTGGTTGACATGCTTCCGAACTCACCGGTCTTGTTTGGATCGAAAGTCATGTTGCCGTTGCTGGAACCGTAAACCATCTTGATCGGAATGATTCCGACGGTGATGGTCGTAGTTGTATTGCTTGAGGCCGGATTGGCGCCGACGATCACAGAGTTGTAGGTCTGATTGTTAAACGAGGATTTCCAGCTAAACGTCCACTGGGCCAGTTGGCTGGCGGGTGGCACCGCACTCGGGTAATAGTTGTGGGGCGGCAGAGCCCGGAACAGTGGACGAGCCTGAGGATCGTAAGGTTGTTGAGCGAAAGCCGTGCCGAGGCAAAGGGCCGCGAGGACAAAGCAAGTCATCGCAGTGATGAAAAGCTTATTCATGTAAGGATTCTCCTTAACTTTCTAGACTTGATCTCACGTCGAGCGATTCGGGTGGGTAATGCTACCCACAGAAACTACTGGGCAGTGGGGAATTGTGCGTCGGATCACTCTAACTTGTCAAAAGGGTCCGAAGGATGGAGCCCTTTTTCTCACATGCGTTTTCTCGCTGACAGGGATGGGCAGAACGGGCGTGCCCACTCTCACTTATTTCTTGGCTCAATCAATTTGGACTTTTGTAATGAAAATCACCACTCACAGATCATTCTCCCGTTCATTCGACTGTGCTGCTTCCTCAACCGCTCACATCACTTTTCGCAGCCGCGCGTCTGGACATTTTGCCGTCGCCTTTCCCCCAGCCCCTAAACGCTGGTTTCTCTTGAAACTAAATCTCCCTCCCTGCGTCTTATTTAGAAGACTCCGGTGTAACAGGTACAATAAAAAAGAGAATGTCGAACTTACCTCTTCCACTCGCCGCCTTTTTTGCGGGACTGATCTCGTTTCTGTCGCCGTGTGTGCTTCCGCTGGTGCCAGGATACGTTTCGCTGATTTCAGGCGCAGGGGTCGAGGAGTTGAAATCACCCCAGGCGCAGCTCATGCGCCGCGTGATGGTAAATTCCATCGGGTTTATCCTCGGCTTCAGCGTTGTCTTTATTACGCTGGGCGCGATTTCCACCGAAATCGGCCAGATCGCGGCCCGCTACAAGCACACGCTGTCGATCGTTGCGGGCGTTGTCATTATTATTTTCGGCTTACACCTGACCGGAATCTTCAAGATCAAGGCGCTCTACACGGATGCCCGACTCCATAGCGTGAAAGGCAGCAGCACTCCGATTGGAGCGTTTGTCATCGGGTTTGCGTTCGCTTTCGGCTGGACCCCGTGCCTGGGCCCGATTCTGACCGCAATCCTGACGCTCGCGAGCGAGCAGGATACATTGGTCAAAGGCGTCATCCTGTTAGGTGTCTATTCGCTCGGGTTGGCGGTGCCGTTTCTCCTGACCTCGCTGCTGATGGAGCGCTTTCTGAAGTTTTACAGCCGCTTCCGCTCGCACATGCACGCGCTGGAAGTGGCCTCCGGAGGACTGTTGATCGCCCTCGGTGTGTTGCTCGTCATTGGCCGTTTCACGCTGATCTCGAGCTGGTTGTCATTCTTGAATCGATTTGCGTTGTGATGGGGAATTGCTTTTATGTCTACGTTTGAACAGAAAGAAATCACACAATCCGAACAATCCGTAAGTACTCCTGAAGCTGGAAGCCCGACCATACCACCGGCTGAGCCGGCGGTCCCCGCTCCGCCACCTGCACCTCCGAGAGGCCGCAATCCCCTGGCGCTAGTCTTTGTCGCCTTGGTCGCGGCCGGAATGCTCTACTTCGGATTCCATATGGCACGGCGGTCCGGTGTGGATCACGCGCCGAGCTTCCTGGGATACGGAACGCCCGCCCCCAACTTCACCTTGCAGACACTCGACGGCAAGAACCTGAGCCTCTCCGATCTTCGCGGCAAAGCGGTACTCGTCAATTTCTGGGCAACGTGGTGCGGCCCTTGCAAGATCGAAACGCCATGGCTCGTCGAAATGCAGAACCAGTACGGATCCGCAGGTCTGCAAGTCGTAGGGGTAGCGATGGACGATTCCGGTAAAGACGACATTGAGAAGTTCGCCAAAGACATGGGCGTGAACTACCCGGTGCTGATCGGGAAAGAAGCCGTCGGCGACGCGTACGGTGGAGTTGCCGCTCTCCCCGAGAGCTTTTTTGTGGGACGAGACGGCAAAATCGTCGATCGGATCATCGGGCTAAAGGGCCGCGACGATATCGAAGATGCAGTCAAGAAGGCCCTGAGCACGGAGGCCGCGAAAAACGAGGCGCCAAGCCAGGCAATGCTCGAGAAGGGACCTGTGCAGAAGTAACCTCGCCTTACTCTGAGGCTCGTTCTACTATTCAACTCGTGGGCTTGGTGGGCGCATCATGAATATCAGAGGCCTATTTGCGGCTTTGGTTCTGGCGCTGTCGATTCCCCTTCTTCAGGGCAACGCGCAATCACCCGCTCCTGCCTCACCCTCGGCCGACCAGAAAAAGGCACAACCGGCGCTGGGACCAGCACTTCACGGTATTGCTCCCGACTTCGCCCCGGAATCCCTGACTGGAGAAACGGTTCATCTTTCTGACTTCCGCGGCAAGGTGGTGTTGCTGGAGTTTTGGGCGACATGGTGCGGTCCTTGCAAAATCATTACCCCTTGGCTTGTAGATCTGCAGAATCAATACGGCCCTCAAGGCCTTGTGATTGTCGGCATAGCGCTCGACGAGGACGCGACCAAGGCTGAGATTGGTGAATTCGCAGACAATATGCGGGTCAACTATACCACTTTGATCGGGAACGAGACGGTAGCGCAATCCTACGGCGGCATCCCCGCCATGCCGGTAAGCTTTTTCATCGGCCGCGACGGGAAGGTTGTGAACCGCATGATCGGCTTGAGCAGCAAGGGTGAAATCGAGGAGTTCATCAAGAAGGCACTGGAGTCGGAAAAAGAAATGCCGGGGACAGCTACCACTGATAACACTCGGGCGCAGTCTCATAAGTGACAATAGATAAGGATCGGCCGACGCATCTACTATTGCGGGTAGGGCGGAAAGAGCTGAAAACTATGATCTCGCCAAATTCTCTTTCGAAACTTGCTGGCTTGCTGGTTTTGTCCGCAAGCGCCTTATGTGCCCAACTGGGTAAATCCCCCTCTGTTTCTATGGCGCCTGTCTCCACAGTCACCGCGCCGCAGGCCGCCCAGACCATCGTGCCGCTCAACTTCCGCGTGGCTTCGGGCTTTCACATCAACTCGAATACACCGAAATCGGAATTCCTGATTCCCACTGCCCTGAAGATGGATCCGCCCACAGACATTGTTCTGGGCAAGATCGAGTACCCCGAAGGTAAAGACCTGGTTTTCCCTTTTTCGCCGGACGAAAAACTCAACGTCTACAGCGGCGACTTTACCGTGAACCTGTCCGTGCATCCGCTGAGCTCAGTCAATCCTGGCAAGTACATAATGCGCGGCGTGCTGCGCTATCAGGCTTGCGATAATGCCCAATGCTTCCCGCCGAAAACACTACCAGTCAGCTTCGAAGTGAGAGTAGTAAAAGGCGCTGCGCCACATCGGTCAAACCCGGCTCAAAGTCCGCACATCCATAACTAGGCCGCGGATACTTTCTCGTACCCGCAGGTGATAAGTACCTTTTCCAAAATTTAATCCTGCAACATGCGGCTCATGGGTGTAGTCTGCCCAGTTCCAAAGGTTGAAACCGTCGATGCAGCGGTCCAGCTCCATCTTCATTTTGGCGTCCGTGATTATAGGCATCGCAATCGGCCTGGGTGCCTATACATTCATCTATGCGAAGGGCTATTCCTATCTCACCAACAATCCCGCAGCCTGCGCCAACTGTCACGTAATGCAGGCGCTGTACGACGCCTGGATGAAGTCGAGCCATCACTCGGCCGCAACCTGTAACGACTGCCACACCCCGCATAACTTCATCGGAAAATACGCGGTCAAAGCGAACAACGGATTCTGGCATTCCTTTTACTTCACCAGCGGACGCTATCCCGACACGATCGAGATCACAAAGTTTGATCATCAGATCACAGAGAATGCATGCCGCCGATGTCACGAATCGATCACCTCGGCAATCGACGGCAATGTAGTTCACGGCCAGGCGGCCGGACTCCAATGCACGCGCTGTCATAACTCGGTGGGCCATTCGGAGTCGGCCTCCGCAAGCCTGATTCATTTTCCTTGGAGTCCTCATGAATACTCCCGCAAGTAATCCTGAAACCGGGCGATCTCGCCGCCTGTTTTTTGCAGTCATTCTGTTGGCCGCAATCGCTACCTTGGCGGTCACCGCGCTTCTCATCAACATCTTCGAGCGAAAGCAAGAAGCGAAGAACCCGTTCTATCGCGTCGTCGAGTTGAACGACACGATCGACGACTCAGCTGTTTGGGGCAAGAACTTCCCGATGCAATACGACTTGTATCTGCGCACCACGGATATGGAGCGCACGAAATACGGCGGCAGCGAAGGAGGCGCGCACTCGCCAACGCAGGCAGATCCACGCTCGGTGGTGGCTCGATCGAAGCTTCAAGAAGATCCGCGCCTCAAAACCATCTGGGCCGGATATTCTTTTTCCGCCGATTACCGCGAGCGCCGCGGCCACGCCTACATGCTCGACGACCAGACGTTCACCGAACGCCAGAACTTCGCTCCTCCGGCGATGTGCATCAACTGCCACGCTTCCATGGTCACGACGTATCTGAAACTCGGCCACGGCGACATCATGAAGGGCTTCAACGTCATCAGCGACACGCACATGACCTATCCGCAGATTCGTCAACTGGTGAAGCATCCGGTAGCCTGCATCGATTGTCACGATCCGAGCACGATGCAGCTGCGCGTCACGCGTCCTGCGTTCATCGAAGGAATTCGCGCGCTGAAAGCTTCTCAAGGTATCCAGAATTACGACGTCAACACGATGGCCACGCGCCAAGAGATGCGTTCGTTCGTCTGCGGCCAATGCCACGTGACTTATTACTTCCAACCTCCGAACAAGCGCCTCACCTTTCCATGGGCCAAGGGACTGAAAGTCGAAAACATCATCGCCGTGGAAGACGAGCAGAAGATCAAGGAATGGGATCATCCCGATTCCGGCGCTGGGTTGATCAAGGCACGCCATCCCGAGTTCGAGATGTGGAATCAGGGCGTGCACGCGCGCTCGGCGTTGCCTGCGCCGAGTGCCACATGCCCTACATGCGCCAGGGCGGACTCAAGATCAGCGACCATCACGTGAACAGCCCGCTGCTCAAGATCAATCGCTCATGCCAGACGTGCCATCACTTTCCCGAAGAAGAATTGAAGGCGCGGGTCGAAGACATTCAAGACACATTCTTCAATCTGCGCAACAATGCCCTCGACGCCCTGGTCGACTTGATCAACGACATCAAAGCCCAAAAAGCAAAGGGAGCGACAGACGCACAACTCGCCGAAGCTCGCGACTACCAGCGCAAAGGCCAGTTCATGATCGACTTCGTCATGTCGGAAAATTCGATGGGCTTCCACGCTCCGCAGGAAGCGACCCGCATTCTCGGAGACGCGATCAACCTCTGCCGTCTCGGACAGCTCAGCCTGCACGGAGGCCCACCACCGAGCCACAATCCGCCGAATATCGGAAATATGGCTGCGGGTGGAGGATTGGCGGAAACGGCGCAAAAGTAAAACGCTAGGGTAGCCCGTCAAACAGGTCAACATTCACACGTCGCGGGTTCCCCTGTGATCCTCTGTGCCCTCCGTGGTGAAAGCCGTTGACCTACTCGCCGACGCCACAGATCGCCTGGAGAGACAAGTCCCACCCGAAAGCGGTGTACAATTCCCGCTCTCAAGTTCGGTCCGACTCAAATTCCATGTTGTCTCGCAAGTGGAGGCCCGCCATGCCCATGTCTAGTGCCATCGTGGCCATTCTCAAACGTTCCTCCCTCAGCGCTGCGGTTTTTGTAGTGCTTGCCTTCACTCTACTAACGCCCTCGACATCGCTCGGCCAGGAAGCAACGCTTCCATCTTCGCCTCCGCAGCTCACGCTACTCGATCCCGTTCCCTCGCTGCTCAACGGATCAGCGGTCACTACGAATGTGAACGTGCTGGCCAGCAAAGGCCGCATAGTCGAAGGCACCGCCGCAGACGCCGCCAGTGAACTGGTTCTCCGCGTTCCGGCCAACTCGGTCGGCGAGCAATTCACCATCACCGTCATCAATGACCAGGGCCAGCAAAGCACGTCCTCGATTGAAGACGGAGGATTGGGAGCGATCGGCACCACCAGCTTTACGTCCAGCCAGCTGACGGTCACAGCTGTCAGCACCGCGAGTGGACCGATGGCCTTCGCCATTTACGGCAGTCCACTCGACTTCCCGCGCCCAGAAGGTCAAGACGTCAATTCCTCCGACCGCTTCATCAGCCTGCAAGTGCTGGCACTCGATACTGGTCTCTCGTCTCAAACCTCGGTGACGCTGCTGCGTCCGCCGCTGGTTCTGATTCATGGGCTTTGGGCAAGTCCGTCGTCGTGGAGCGATTTCACGCCGCTGATCACCGACCCGCGCTGGGTCATCAACAAAGCGGACTACTCAAAAGTCATCGGAGGACAGATCAAGTCCTACTCGCCGCCGGTTCCGTCCTGGGCGAAGGGAAACATCGCCACGACTCCGGCGAGTGCGTTGGGATTCGCATACAACGCTCCCACGGTGCTGTCCCAGATTAACGGCTTCATCACGAGCTTCAAGAACGGAACGAATCCCGCCAACGTTGCGGTTGCGGGAGTCCAGGCCGACATCGTTGCCCACAGCATGGGTGGCGACATCACGCGAACCATGCCCACGATCAGTAAGTTCTACAGCCCGACGACGTTCGCCCTCGGCTTCGTCCATAAAGTGATCACCATCGGTGCGCCGCACTGGGGCTCGCCGCTCGCCACCATGTTGCTCAACAACAACAATGAGTGTGTGCGTGGAGTGCTGACGCAATCGGGAAGCCCAAGCTTCACGTCGGTAACCTTTCAGAACGGCACCACCACCACCGGAGGAGTGGCGGACCTTAGAGGGAACGGCTTCGGCGGCGGCCTCAGCCCAGCTCTGCAAAAACTCCAAAAACCTATCGCTCATCCATTGCCGACTGCGCTGATTCAAGGTCTTGAGTCGCAAAGCCAACTGGATGGCTTGGATACTTCGCCGGTCGCTCTCTCGATTCGGATCCTTTGCTTCGGCGACTCACTTGCCGGACACCTGACCTCGACCGGCTGGCCAAAAATTTTCGGTCAGGATAGCGACTCGATCGTTCCTGCGCTGAGCGAGGTCGCAGGCTTGAGCGACTTCACGGTAGTGAATGGCGTCATCCACTCCCAAAGTTCTGAACTCCTGGGCTTCGGTCCTCCGGCGGAGCTGGACTCGGCGGGCGGCATTCCAGATGTTGTAATCAATCTCTTGAACACTCCGGTGAACAATGCGACGTACGTGCTCCTGCCGCAGCAGTGAATGTAACGGAATGGCGATGGCCCTAGATTGCTAAAGATCTATGATTCGGGGTCGAATTGGATAGGACACGAATTTTGGAGATGCAGGAGTCGGGCGAATGCACGAATCGGGAAGGGCGCGAGTTTCACTCGCGCCGATAAGTCGCCAAAACGAATTGCGCTTTAGCGCCTGAGGTGCAGTATACGGACGGAAGAAGACTCTCCACTTGAAAGATATGAACCCGCCGAGAATCCACCTTTTTCTGATCGTGCTAAGCAGTGTCTGCCTGACTACAAGCAGCTGCTCCCAGGTGAAGGACCAGGAAGTTCGCATCGCCGATGTAACAGTCATCGACGTCAAAGGCGGCCCTCAACAAGCCCACCAATGTGTGATTGTTAAGAACGATCACATCGTGGATGTCGCTAGTGCCGACAAGTGTCCGAGAGGGCAACACGGAGATGCGGTCCACGTCGATGGCAAAGGCAAGTTCCTCATCCCCGGCCTGTGGGACATGCACGTCCACATGGTCTTCGGGGACTGGTTCCCGCGAGGCAAGGAAGTCACCCTGCCACTGTTCATCGCGAACGGCATTACCGGCGTCCGCGACATGGGCGGTGAGTTAGAGGTTCTGCAGCAATGGCGCAAGGAAATCGCCGCCGGAACATTGATGGGCCCCCGCATTGTGATGTCCGGTCCGATGCTCGACGGTCCGCAGCCGCGCTTCCCCAGTTCGATCGCAATCAAAACACCGGAAGATGGACGCCGAGCCGTCGACCACCTAAAGAAGCGTGGCGCGGATTTCATCAAGCTACAGTCGCTGATCCCGCGCGATGCGGTATTCGCGATCGCTGATGAAGCAAAGAAGCAAGGCATCACCTTTGTTGGTCACGTGCCCGACTCAGTTCGTGCCTCCGAAATGTCGAAGGCAGGCCAGAAGAGCTTCGAACACCTGATCGGCATCTTCGAAGGCAGCTCCCCACTCGAAGATCAATTCATCACAGGCGCGAAGACCGAGAGCCAATTCCTTTCCACTTACGATCCGACGAGAGCAGGAACCCTGTTCGCGTTATTGGCAAAGAACCAGACATGGCAGTGCCCGACGCTGGTATGGGAGCGTGGCGGCAACCTCATCGACGAAACGGACTTCGCCCACGACACGCGTGCCAAGTATGCCCCCGCATACTGGAAAGATGTGACCTGGAAGCGCTTCACCGACCAGATCGAACACGACTTCAACACCGATGACCTCGCGACGCGAAAGCGCTTCATCGCCAAGGAACTCGAAGTGGTCAACGCCATGCACAAGACGGGAATTCCGTTTCTCGCTGGGACCGACACGCCGCCAGGCGTCTACATCTTCCCCGGCTTCAGCCTGCATGATGAATTGCAACGCTTCGTGGCCGCTGGATTCACGCCGCTCGAGGCGCTGCAGACGGCAACGTTGAATCCCGCAAAATTTCTGGGAATGGAAGACCGCCTTGGCACGATCGAAACCGGAAAGCTAGCCGACATGGTACTGCTAGACGCGAACCCGCTCGACGACATCAGGAACACGCAGAAGATCGCCGGAGTAATCGTGAGCGGACGATATCTATCGCGCGGGGACCTGAACAGGATGCTGGCTGGAGTGGAGAAAGCCGCAGCGATAAAGTAAGTCCTTTGACAGGCTGGACCTGCTCTCACAAGGGTCGGGAGGGCTCGAAAAGGTTTGGGAAGGGCACGGCTTGCAGCCGTGCCGTAGTGTGGTTTAGAAAACAGTATGACCCATCTTCCATGCCATCCAGAATAATGTCTTGCTGAGCGGAGCCGGAGTGCAGCGAAGCGGAACTCCAGCGGAGTCGAAGCATCCCTACCCCAAGGAACAACTGTTGCAAGTGGGGAATCCTCGAGCTCAAAAGGATGTGGGCTTTTAGCCCCTGAGGTTCGCTTGTTCTAGCGCGCCGCTCCCGAGTGCAAGCCCTCTGAATCTCGCACCCGATTGAGTTCCTGGCGCGCAACCATTGATGGTGCGAACTGCCCTCGCTCAAGCACCGACAATGCGCTGGCGAGCGCCAGAATAGTCCCCGCGTACAGCAGCGTATCGAAGAAGTAATTGATCCCCTCGACTTTGACGTCCGTGCCCGGCGTCAACAACGACGCAATCAGGATCGGCCCATAGACAAAAATGACCAGCAAGAAAATCCAGGTCCCGAGATACGTGGCAGCCATCTGCGCCTTCCTGGCCAGCACAATGCACACCCCGGCAACGAAAAGAATCGCGCTGGTCAGATATCCAATCAGCAGGCGAGCCGGAATCCAAGTGGGCATCACTTTTTCAAGAGGTACGCCCGGGGCATTGATGGGATGAAGAAAGTTCTGCACCCCATATAAAACGGCAGCGATCCCGATCACCAACCGGCCAAAGGTGATAAAAGCTCTCCTGCCTCGTGTAGGCCGCCCGTTCATTGCGGCTGCGGCAAGCATCCAGCCACCCGCCCCAAACGACAGCTCGCGGAACAAAAGCACCCACGAAATGCGATTGTGCACGTTCCCCAGTGTCCCGGGGATGTCCATCATCGCGACAAACGAAAACATCATGATGCCGAACAGCATGCCGGACCAGTTCACCAGAATCTTCGTGGCGATGCTCAAGGACGCGGCCAGCAATCCCGCGCCGACGAAGTAGGTCCAGAACAGGGGCCAAGGCATAAACTTCGGCACTCCCTGACTGATGCCCTGTGCGGCCGAAAAATGCTCCGCACCGAAAACTCCCAACGGAGCGGCGAAACACAAATTGGCCAGCGCGACGATCTTCTCCAGGCCGCGAGCCTGCGCAAAGGCGCTTTTCACCGCCAGTATCCCGATCACAGAAAGCACAACGCCAGCCGAGCACGTGGACACGACCGTACGCGAGATTTCGAAGAAAATCAGTCCGGGAAGGGTGTTCAAGATAGTTGCGTACATTTTACGAAGACCGACCTAGCGCGGAAGTTTAATCAGACGAGGCGGAGTGGAAAAGGCCAGAACCGGTGTTGCTCTGTCTTGTCACATCTACAAGGGTGAGCAAAGGTTGAACTCCCAAGCAAACTGCACGAATCCTTGATCATTCAGGCCGAAACGCACTCAATTTCCCTGCAAAGCATGATGCGGAAAGTGATAAGACACAATATCCACTTAACGACAGTTTCACATAGCCACTTCTGATGTCCCCAGAACCAATCAATTATCCCAGTCCACTGACCTTGTCGAATGAAGTGCGCGGCCCCGGGGTTAATGCGAAGTTTTGACGACGGCTAACAGAAAAGGGTCAACCATCGCGACCGGAGGAGTGCCGAAGGCGGTTATGGCGCCGGTGGACACATTCATGTTGAAACCGGTGATTGTGTTGAAATTAATGGACCCATTCGACGAATACATGAACTGTCCTGAGGCGTCGATCACCAAGTATCCGGTGCCTGCGTTCACAGCAAAGGGGGCACCATTCACTGTTGTCAAAGCGCCGCTATTCGCATCGACGCTGAAAGCAGAGACGGTGTTGTCGTTGCCATTCAGCGCATACAGAAAGCTGCCGTCGGGAGCCACCAAGAGAATAGGGATGCCGTTGCCTGTAGCAAATGGAGAAGCTGAGGTAACCGTGAGTGCGCCGGTTGAAGGGTTGATACTCAATGCCGTTTACAAGAGGATAGCTGCCGTACAGAAATCTGCCGGATGGGTGTACCGCAAGACTAAAGACCTCACTATTGATCGGCGACAGAAATGGGGATCCGGCGACTGGAGTAAGTGCTCCGCTGATGGAATCAATCGCAAACACCGAGGTGGTGATCTGAGTAGTATTACCGCTCGCGTAAAGGAACTTGCCCGCAGGATCCACAATCGAAGCGCGTAGAGTACTACCGTCTGTAAATGGTGATCCGGCGATGGCACTCAATGTGCCGTTCGTCTGATTGAGGCTGTATGCCGTTATCCCGCTCGTACTCGCAGCATAGAGGAACCTACCCGACGGGTCTATTGACAGATTGCCGGGTCCACTTCCTTGGATAGGAAAAGGTGAGCCGCTGATCGGGGTCAGCGCCCCGGTCGTGGCGTTGATCGAAAATGCCTCAATCGAAGAGTTCCCCAAGCTACAAACAAACAGGAACTTGCCCGCCGGATCTGAAACCATGTTCGCTAGAAACCCGATACTTGTAAAACCTGAGGCGGCTTGCGTTCCAGAACCGAGCGCCCTGGTTGACGGATTGACCGGAAACGCCATTATCCCGCTCAAGCCTGTCGAGTACAGGAATTCTGATGTTGGTTGCGGGTTGTTCGCTGATTGCGGGTTCGAGTTGTTGTCTGATGAGCCCCCGCATCCGAAGAGTAAGAGTGAGAGAAGAGCCAGGAGACATGCTCTGGTACCAAACCAAGCATTTTCTCTAGTCATGTCGAGTGGCATTTTAAACCTCTAAGCAAGTCTGCCCGTGTGACACTACGAAGCACATTCCTGCAATTGCATCCCTCAAAATGACTGCAAGTCATATCTCCGATGGTTTGGCAAGCAATTGATAAGGCGTCAGTTATTCGAGACCAACGGTATTGTACGTACAAATATGTAATAATAATGTTCTTGCAGGAACATTGTGGATAACTTGATAACTTCTTTATTTGTAATGTCTAGCCCTTACCACCCTGCTTCTTCTCCACCTTCGCCCAAGTATCCTTCAACGCAACAGTGCGGTTGAACACCGGCGCGCCCGGCTTCGAATCCAGATCGGCGCAGAAGTAGCCAAGGCGCTCGAACTGATACCTGCCGCCCGGCGCAGCCTTGGCTAACGACGGTTCGAGCTTGGCATTCGAGATCACTTCGAGTGAATTCGGATTCAGGTAGTCGAGAACATCCTTGCCTTCTTCCACGTCGCCAAGATTCTCTTTGGTGAAGAGATTTTCGTAGATGCGTACCTCAGCGTCGACCGCATGCTGCGCCGACACCCAGTGAATCGTCGACTTCACCTTGCGTCCGTCAGGAGGAGCATTGCCGCCACGCGTGGCCGGATCGTAGGTACAGTGCACTTCCACGACCTCGCCCTTAAGGTTCTTCACCACGCTTTTCGCGGTGATGAAATAACCGTAGCGCAGGCGAACTTCCTTACCAGGTGAGAGCCGAAAATATTTCGGTGGAGGCACTTCGCGGAAGTCATCCTGCTCAATGTAGAGTTCGCGAGAGAACGGCACCTTTCGCGTACCAGCACTCTCATCCTCTGGATTATTGGTCGCGTCCATCTCTTCGACTTGGCCCTCGGGATAGTTATCGATCACAACCTTCAATGGACGCAGCACGGCCATCACCCGCGGGGCGCGCTTGTTCAGGTCTTCGCGAACGAAGTGCTCGAGCATCGCCAGCTCAACGATGCCGTTGGTGCGCGACACACCTGCCGCCGTAACGAAATTACGGATCGCTTCCGGCGTGTATCCGCGGCGGCGCAGGCCTGAGAGCGTCGGCATGCGCGGATCGTCCCAGCCGCGAACCGTGCCCTGCTCCACAAGCTGGCGCAGCTTGCGCTTCGACATCAGGGTGTAGGTTAGGCTGAGGCGGTCGAATTCAATCTGCTGCGACGGATAGATTCCAAGCTGCTCGATGAACCAGTTGTAGAGCGGCTGATGGTCCGCGAATTCCAGCGAGCACATCGAATGCGTGACTTTTTCAAGCGAATCCGACTGGCCATGCGCGAAGTCATACATGGGATAGATTGGCCACTTGTTGCCGGTGCGGTGATGCTCGGCGTGCAGGATGCGGTACATCACCGGATCGCGCATGTTCAGGTTCGGCGATGACATGTCGATCTTCGCGCGCAGAACCCGCGACCCATCGGGGAACTCGCCCTTCCGCATTCGCTCAAATAAGTCCAGACTTTCTTCGGTCGGTCGATTGCGATACGGGCTGTCTTTGCCTGGCTCAGTCAGCGTGCCACGATGCTTGCGAATCTCTTCCGCCGTGAGATCGTCCACGTAAGCTTTGCCTTCTTTGATCAGCTTGATCCCCCACTCATAAAGCTGATCGAAGTAATCAGACGCATAGAAGAGGCCATCCCAGTGGAAGCCGAGCCATTTCACGTCTTCCATAATCGATTCGACGTACTCGACATCTTCCTTCTCAGGATTGGTATCGTCGAAGCGCAGATTCGTGTGTCCCCCGAACTCGTCGGCATAGCCAAAATCAATGCAGATAGCCTTGGCGTGACCAATGTGAAGATAGCCATTGGGCTCAGGAGGAAAGCGGGTCTGCACACGTCCGTTGTACTTGTTCGTCTTGAGGTCTTCGATGAAGCGCTCGCGTATGAAGTTAGAAGGACGCGATTCCGGAGCGGGGCTCGTGCCCGTCTCAGGCTCGGCAGCAGATGTAGTCATAATCTTTGATCTTACCGCAGTGCAGCGGCGGACGCCCTCGTCCGCCGCGGCAGTGGCACAAGTCTTTGGATAAGATTCGCGTCGCTGGCGCCACTTAGGCGATTACCGCGCCTGCAAAGACGCAGCCGGCTGTCCAATCGAATGTTCCTTCCGAACGTTTCGCATCAATTTCCAGGTTTCAACTGCGATCGAAATGCAGAGACCAATCCAGACGCAGATCAAGGAAATGTAAAGGGAAGCATTCACGATCGAAGCGACATGGACATACCCAGTCGGCGCGCTAGCCGGATCACGTAAGACCACAAATGGATGCCACTGTCCGGGCGTGATCTGACCAGCGGCGGCGAGCATGAATTTCACGATGACGAGGCCGAGAAGACTCTGAACCAACTGCCCTACAGGTGGAAGCCACGTCCATTCCGGTTTCGCCAACGCGAATGCGATGCGGAAGATCGCGAAGCAAGAGACGGCCACGACCGGGATGTAGAAAGTGTGCCAGAGAGACCCCGGCTTCAAGAATGCCGCGGCCGGCCCGAATAACAGTACTGGATTGTGTGGCACGAGCAATAACCAAATCAAACCGAACCAGTTGAAGGCCAGCTCGCAAACCATCTGCAATATGGATGGTTTGCGGTCATGCTTACGTATCGCGGGAAGCTTCATCGGATCCCACTGACACTCCCCCAGCTGCGCATGGGTGCGTTCGAGGATGGCGAAGACCAATGTGATCACGCCTGCGGCGACGAAGAGTCCGGTCCAGAGATTCCCGAGAGTACTCGCGATGGCTGTCCCCCAATCACCTCCGCTCCTCACAACGTTCGTTGGACCGACGATGAAGACGAACACGGGAATGAGGATCCAGAAGAGGACCATCTTGAGCACGAAGCTGTAAATCGGAAACAGCGTCGGCCCAATGAGGTGACGCTTCGGCCCAAGTCGGCTCGCAACCGACACGGGAACGCCGCAGCGCTTCAGAATCGCGGACACTTCCTCATTGGTAAGAGTGCGTCCGAGGTCGCCCTCCTTCTCTTCGATCTGCGAGCGAAGATCTTCGCCCAGCTCAGCGACAAGTTCGTCCTGACGCCGGCTCTTCGGCATCCAGAAACGCACGGCCTGAAGATAGCGGTCGACTAGTTCGGAAGGATTGCGTGGTGTCGTCATGGTTATGCCTCTTGAAGAATCTTGTTCAGTGATGAGTTAATGCGCTGCCATTCCGCGAGCAGCTGGTCGAGAGTCTCTTCGCCTGTCGGCGACAACTTGTAGAAGCGCTTGTTGCGCTTGTCTTCCTCGCGCCATTGGCTGACCAGTAGCCCCTGGCTTTCAAGACGGCGCAGGAGAGGGTAGAGCGTGCCCTCATCGATCTCCAGGCCATCATCCGCCAGGGCTTTTCGGAGCGTGTATCCGTATCGCTCGGTGCGCAGCTGGGTGAGGACGGCCAAGGTCAGACATCCGCGGCGAAGTTCAAGCCTAAGATTTTCAAAGACTTCCGCGTTGGCTGTGCTGTTTGCCATATAGTGTACGACACACACTGTATGATGCACAGTATAATCGGTCAAGGGAAAAATTCGAATCGATGGCAAGAATTTTCGAAGCAGCGGATAATGTCGCTCACCTCCTCAAGGGATGTGCGCAGATGAGTTTGAGTTCACGGCCTCTTTCGGTCACTGCGATCGCGTGGCTTTTCATCGCGGTTGGGACGGTCACCTTCATCTATCACTCACCCGGGCTGTTGCATCCGCACTGGGACGATTTCGCGATCGAGTTCACCGAGCTGCTCGCGTTGGTGGCTGGGATTTTCATGCTCCGGCGGCAGAACTGGGCGCGTTGGCTGACGGTAGCGTGGATGATGTTCCACGTGGCCTTGTCTGCATTCCCGCCATTCCACGGACTGGTGGTTCACGTTCTGATATTCGGTGGAATCGCTTATCTTCTGCTTCGATCCGAGGCGGCGCAGTATTTCCGCGGAACTGGCAAAGCAGCCAATTGACGACGAGACCGTAGGCCTAGCGCAACGTGTTGTGGCCGAAGCACAGGCGGAATCCGTTGCAGTCTTCGACGTCGAACTCGCGCATGTCGTATTCCCGGTCGCAGAGCGGGCTTACTATCCTGACTCCATTCGCCCTGCATTCTTCGTAGAACTTGTCGGCGTCGTCGATCCAGAAATACGCGTCCAAAACGAAATCCTTCGGATCGGGGGTGCGGTTCGGACGCATGTGGCCGCTGGTTTCCACCTGACGGAGCATGATGGTCGCGCCTCTACGGCGGACCATGGCGAAACGGGGAGGATTACCCCAAAAGCGGTCATAGGAGAAGCCTAGCTTGTCGCGGTAGAAGTTCGCAGTGGCGACGACATCGTCGACGACGAAGTAAGGTGCGACCCACCAAAGGCCGTTCTGCGCCCCGCCCTCTTGTTCGGACATGCGGCTCTCTCCAACAATTTCGGACTTGGCCGGATCGTTGTACCACATTTACTTGGAGAGTTTGTCTTCTAGCGTTTTCCGCTCTACTCGGAAGCAGTGGCGCTGCCACCCGAGGGCCTAATGCAACGGCGTCCAGGACTGACACTGGCGCGCATTGATGGGCACGGTCAGCGGCGGACTCGTCTGAACTCGAATCACCGCGTCCGAGGTGGAGCAAAAGCTGCGGGTGCCGGTGCTGGTATTGACCGGAGTGGCAACGACCGTATACTCGCGGCAACGCTGCTGCGGCGTACAAGTCGTACGGATCGTGAACCGATATCCGGACTTGATGCACCACTCGCCCGCCGTGCAACTGGGATTTCCCAGTGTGAAATCGATGAGCCCGGCGTGCTGCGACGAGAACATGGTAGCGCGAACCGAGTCGGGTCCGAGGGCAGCCAGGCTGGGTGCGTACCCTTTCTGCGGATAGGAAACGGCGTAGGTGATTTGCGCGGTGTTGGCGGTGCGAACCGTGGCAACCGCGCTCGCCTCGTTGGCGGCCATCCTTGCCCGCAGAAGATTGGGAATAGCGATGGCGGCGATGATCATCGTTGCGCCGAGATCGACCGTCTGCCTGCGGCTTACTTCACGCAGGGCAGTCGTGTCGGCATAAACGGAAATGATCGCGGGTTTTGAATCGGCTCCCGGTTTCAGGGAATCCGCGAGTTCCGGCGATACGCGCCTCAAGGTGAGCGCGGCGAAAGCCAGTGGATCCTCGAAGAAGAGCGCTGAAGGTTGTGACAGGTTTCCGGGAGGAAGCGCCGCTTGAAAGTTGTGCGAGGCGGCCAACGACTCGCCGGATCGACGAGCGTGCACAGATTCCGCGATGGCGCCGCGGCTTGACGCTACGATCAGGTAACCATCCACCGCTGCGTAGGAGATTTCCTGGGCCTTCTGCGGGTTTGGAATCTGGATGGTGTGGTAAGTAACTCCGTCTTCGTCGGTTTCGACGGGCGAAATCCGCGCGGCAGAGAAGAGCGTGCGCAGACTGGCGAGCAGGCCGCTGGCGTCGTTGGTCTTCAGAAGAACCTTCCACGCCGGATCGGGCGCAAGGCGGTCCATTTCGATCGTGATCTCTCCGTCGAGATGGCTAAAGATGTCCTGCCGAAAGTTCATATTCATTGCACGCTCGGTTTGCCTGAGCGATGCGAGTGCGTTGGGGTTTGAGGCCGTTGCGAGGTCCTGGATGTCGTCGAAGATGGTCGCCGGATTCTTCAGAAGCAGGCTGAACGCCATCAGGGTTTTCGGGGAAACGAATTCGAGGCTGCGCATCGGTCCAGGCGCCGCCAGCCATGATGCGATGCTGCGGCGTGGTCCGGTGAAACTCAGTTCCATCTGGCTCGCGGGAGTTCCGAACAGGTTCTTGCGCTCCCAGATGAGGTATTTCATATCGGAGAAGCCGGTCCTTTCGAACATCTCCTCGGTCCGCTCCGTGCTGGGCGGCATCTGGTGAAGGATGGTCTGTAGATCGACACCAGCGGTGATGCTCGTTCCACCCTCATAGCTCTCGGCCAGGCGCTGACCGAAGCCGGTGGAGAGAAAGTCCTGGCTGTTGCGCTCCCGCTGCGCGTTGAAACTGCGCAGCGTGGCCACGTCCGGGGCTCCGACGACAAGATCGGGCAGCACCAGAATGACGGGTTCCTTCGCGAGCGGTGCGTCGTTCGCGGCGGCCAGCTCGGCGAGATCGATGATACGGGCCGCGGGTTTTCCTTTGTCCGCCGTTTCCCGCAGCATCTGCTGCAGGAACTGTTTCAGACCCGGCTTTCGAACCTCGGCGAGCACGAGGACTGCGGGGCTCTGGTTGCCGCGGTTGGTGGCGGAAACGACTACCTCATCGCCTAGATATAACGAGAGTTGGTAGAACTTCTCGAGCGCTTCCTCGAATTTTGGGCCCTGGGTCGCCATGTCACCGCGCTCCCACCAGGCGCGCAGATCGGCGTTGGTTTTGAGTTCCTCATTGAAGATTGCGAGAAACTGATGAGAAGCCTCACCGTAATTGGGGAAGGCCGCGTAGGCAATGGTCGCCTTTGGCAACAGGGGCAGCAGCCGGCTCTGAGTCCGGGGCGGGGGACATTGCACGCTCTCCTGTGCTTTCTGAATGATTCGTCCGAACTCGGAGAAAACTCCCGAGAACTTCTTCCAATCGTCCGGCGAGAACTGCGGAACTGGCGCCGAGGCCTGCGAACTGTTTTGCGCGAAACCCGCAGAGGCAAGCAGCAAGACAATCGCGACAAAAGCGAGATAGGAAGGGAAGAAGCGACGGCGCAACCACGGTTTCCAGGTCATTCAAAATTACCCCGTTGAAGCGCACATGATAGTCGTGGCGCTCCCTTTTCGCTATGACACAGCGCACGCGGTGGATAACCATAGTCATCACTCAGACCCCCGCCGAAACCACCTGCCGAGGTGTGCGGGCGACACGAGAGCGGGCCTCGAGTTGGTGACGGTAGCGTACCTGGCGCCAGCGGGTCATTTCGACCAGCGGCTTCCACACTGGATTCACCAGGTCATGTTTGATCAGGAGGTGCCAAAATCTATTCGAGCGCTTGTAGAGATACGACATTGCGAGATAGAGCGGGACTGCTTGCCACTGTTCCGGCCGCCGGCGCCAGATTGAGGCGTGCGAAAAGAGGCGCTGATAGATCCATGCATAGCCGTGCTCTAGTTCTTCGGGCGTCATGTGCTTCGGACGAAAAACGGCGTGGCCGGTGTCATAGAGACTCCAGTTGCGGTGCAGGATTCTTCCTTGCGCTTCCATCTGCCTGAATAGCGGCGTCGCGGGATATGGAGTGAGGATGTGAAATGTTGCGCATTCCAAGCGGTTATCTTCAATCCACTCGGCCGTTCTGGCAAAGACATCCTTGCGGTCATGGTCGAATCCAAGGACGAAGGATCCGTTGACCTGGATGCCATAGTCGCGCAGGAGGCGGACGCGGCGCGCGTAGTCCGAAGTCTTCGGCGTCTTCTTTTGCGAATCAGCTAGATTGTCATCGGAGAGAGATTCGAAGCCGATGAAGACGCCTGTGCAGCCCGCCAGAGCCATGTTCCGGATCAAGCTGGGGTCGTCGGTGACGTCGATGGTCACCGCGGCGCTCCAAATCTTTTTCAGCGGCCGCAATGCCTTGCAGAGCGCGTGGAGATAGTCGCGACGGGAGCCGAGATTGTTGTCGATGAAAACGGCATAGGATTGATCGTCAGCTTGGAACTCTTCTACGATTTGCTGCGGGGCCCGCATGCGATAGGGCATCCGAAGTCCGTCGGTGGAGAGATAACAAAAGCCGCAGCGATTGTGACAGCCACTGGTGGCGATGAGACTGGTTGTCGTCAGGAAACTGCGTCGGGGCAGAATCGCTCGTCGCGGTGGCGGATCGTCGCGATAGTCATTCTCATAAGTCGCCACGTATCGCGGCTGGAGAGCTCCGTTTTCGAGATCGCGCAAGATCCGCGGCCATAGCTGGACGCCGTCGCCCAGCGCGAGAGCATCGGCATGGAGCGCGCATTCCTCGGGACAAGAGAGGACGTGAAGTCCACCCAGGATCACCTTTGCGCCTCGTGCCCTGTACCAGTCCGCGAGTTCATAGGCGCGGTGAGCGAACGTTAGATGAACAGTGATTCCGATAACCTGGGGCATCGGGTTACAAGGCGGACGTCCGTGCAGAAGGTTCTCGTCCCAATATTCGACTCGCCAGTGTGGGGGCGTTGTCGCAGCAAAGCTGGTGAGCGCAAGAGTGGGTGTGAGAACGTGTTTGCCGAAGCTGGCGTGGGCATCTTTTGGGTAGAAGGGGTTGATCAGTAAGGCGTAGTGCGGCTCAATCTGTCCGACCTGATCTTCGTCGCTCAGCGAGGGTGGCGTTTTCATTTCTTGCGGAATCCAGCGTCGACGAATCCGGGTGCGGAACGGCTCATCAAGTGGAATCATGAATGTACTTTACTTTACAAAGTACTTGTCGTCAATAAACCGGACGGCTGCATCGAAGCTGCCAGCGACAGCAGATTCCTCGCAGCTTCGTCGCTTCGGAATGACAACGTTTGGGGGGATAAGAAAAGGCTGGAGGAACTTTCCTCCAGCCTTGTGGATTAAGTTAGGCTTCCCCGGACAAGGGCGTCCGGGGCTCCGTACTATTTGTGGGCGGCCACCAGATCGAAGCGGTCGGCATTCATCACTTTCGTCCATGCCGCGGCGAAGTCTTTTACGAACTTCTCCTTTGCGTCGGCGGATCCGTAGACCTCGGCCAGAGCGCGAAGCTGCGAGTGCGAACCAAAGATCAAGTCGACACGGCTGGCGGTCCACTTGACTTGTTTTGTCTTCCGGTCGCGTCCCTGGTAGATGGGGCCGGCGCCGTTGGCTTCAGTCGACGGCTGCCATTCAGTGCCCATGTCGAGCAGGTTGACGAAGAAGTCGTTCGTCAGAGTCTCCGGACGATTGGTGAAGACGCCGTACTTTGACTTCCCGGTGTTTGCTCCGAGGACGCGCAGGCCGCCGACGAGGACCGTCATCTCTGGCGCGGTCAACTTCAGCAGTTGGGCTTTGTCAACGAGCATTTCCTCAGGCGACAGCTGCTGCTTGCCACCCACATAGTTGCGGAATCCGTCAGCCTTCGGTTCGAGCGGCTCGAAGGTTTCGACGTCGGTCTGTTCCTGCGACGCGTCCATCCGACCCGGGGTGAAGGGAATCTTTACATCGTGTCCGCCGGCTTTTGCGGCTTTCTCGATGGCGGCATCGCCGCCGAGAACGATCAGGTCCGCGAGCGAAACCTTCTTCCCCTTATTGCCGTCGGAGTGCGAGCTGTTGAACTCCTTCTGGATCACTTCGAGTTTCTGCAGCACTTTCGCCAATTCAGCCGGCTGGTTGACCTCCCAATCCTTCTGCGGTGCAAGGCGAACGCGTGCGCCGTTCGCTCCACCGCGCTTATCCGAGCCGCGGAAGGTCGAGGCTGATGCCCAGGCAGCGGAGACCAATTGGGAAACGGTCAGGCCTGATGCAAGAATCTTCGCCTTCAGGGCTTCGGCGTCCTGCTCACTGATCAAAGGATGATTCACCGCAGGGATTGGGTCTTGCCAGAGCAGTTGCTCTTTTGGAACGAGCGGACCGAGATAGCGGTGGATCGGTCCCATATCGCGGTGCGTCAGCTTGAACCAGGCGCGAGCGAACGCGTCGGCGAATTGATCCGGGTGCTCGTAGAAGCGCCGCGAGATCTTTTCGTAGGCGGGATCGAAGCGCAGGGCAAGATCCGTGGTGAGCATCGATGGAGCATGATGCTTCGACGGATCATGCGCGTCGGGCACGGTGCCCGCACCTCCACCATTTTTCGGTGTCCACTGATGCGCTCCGGCCGGACTCTTGGTCAGTTCCCAGTCGAACTTGAAGAGATTGTCGAAGAAGTTGTTGCTCCACTTGGTCGGCGTTTGCGTCCAGATGACTTCAAGGCCGCTGCCGATCGTGTCACCACTGTGACCTTTGCCGAGTTTGTTGTTCCAGCCGAGACCCTGAAGCTCGATGTCGGCGCCTTCGGGTTCAGCGCCGACGTGATCTGCGGGAACTCCCGCGCCGTGCGTTTTGCCAAAGGTGTGACCACCGGCAATGAGCGCGACGGTTTCTTCGTCGTTCATCGCCATGCGACGGAAGGTTTCGCGGATGTCGCGCGCTGCGGCGACGGGATCCGGCTTCCCGTTGGGACCTTCGGGATTTACATAGATCAGACCCATTTGTACGGCGCCGAGCGGATTCTGCAGATCGCGGTCGCCGGAGTAACGCTCGTCGGCGAGCCAGGTGCCTTCAGGGCCCCAGTTGAGTTCTTCAGGCTCCCAGACATCCGCACGGCCTCCGCCAAAGCCAAACGTTTTGAAACCCATCGAATCGAGGGCGACGTTGCCGGCGAGAATCATCAGGTCCGCCCAGGAAATTTTCTGCCCATATTTCTGTTTGATCGGCCAGAGCAGGCGGCGCGCCTTGTCGAGGTTGACGTTGTCGGGCCAGCTATTGAGCGGCGCGAAACGCTGCTGTCCGCCTCCGGCACCACCGCGGCCATCACCGATGCGGTACGTGCCTGCGCTATGCCACGCCATGCGAATGAACAGCCCTCCGTAGTGGCCAAAATCGGCCGGCCACCAGGGTTGCGAGTCGGTCATCAAGGCATGAAGATCTTTGACGACGGCATTCAGGTCGAGAGTCTTGAACTCTTTTGCGTAGTCGAATTCCTTTCCCAACGGATCAGACAGCGCGGAGTGCTGGTGCAAGATCCTTAAGTCAACTTGATTAGGCCACCAGTCAGCATTGGTGTGTGCATGGCTTCCGCTGGTGAACGGACACTTTCCTTCGGCTGTGGTTTTCTTTTCTTTGGCTTCCGGGGAAACAGTTCCCGATGAGGTAGCGAGTGTATTGTCCATAAATTTATCGTCCTTTGAATTCGTAAAATTTTGTTTGAACTGGGCCAAAGCCTTGGCCGCTCTCAAACACTATGTTGTTTCTGCGCGGCAATTGCGGCACAAGCCGAAGACTTCGACTACAGGGTGGGATAGATCGAAGCCCGCCGGAATTTGCCGGGAGATGTGCTTGAAATCGAAAAACTCACCTTCGATGTCCTGTACAGATTTGCATCGCGAACAGACGAGGTGGTGATGAGGCTCGAGGTTGCCGTCCACCCGCAAGGTGGACGAATGGGGCGAGACCTCGCGCAGGAGGCCGCGCTCCACGAAAAGACGGAGATTGTTGTAGACGGTCGCTAATGAGATCGATGGAATCCGCTTCCGAACGGTTGCATAGATCTGTTCGGGAGAATGATGCCCGTGTGAGGCGATGACGGCTTCGTAGACGACCTGGCGCTGGTGCGTCGCAGCCAAGCCGTGCTTCCAGGCAAGATCGCGAAATTGCTGGTGGGTAAGCCGCATCGTCAACCAAGTGGGGTGGATAATTATTTAACGATAATTATTATAAAACTCTAAAAGCGGGATGTGTCAACGGGCCCGGTGTCCAGGATTTTGTCATTCCGAAGCGAAGCGAGGAATCTGCTGTCGCTTGCACCATCGACGCTGCTAGCAAGCAGCAGATTCCTCGCGGCTTCACCGCTCGGAATGACAAGAGGCCTTAACCCATCGTCAGGACTACGCGGAAGCGGGCGCGGCCGCTGATCATCTGGTTGTAAGCCTCGGCAGCCTTTTCCAGCGGATAGCGTTCGATCATAGGACGCACGCCGCTCAGAGCGCTGAACTCAAGCGTATTTTGCGAATCTCTGGCCGTTCCGGAAGCCCAACCGTGGACGACCCTGCTGCCTCCGATGAGTTGAAGCGGCGTGATGGCGAGCGGTTGCATATCAGCGCCGACGACGATCAGCGAACCACGAGGCCCAAGACCGTCGAAGACGGCAGAGATCGATTTGGAATCGGGAGCAGTCGCGAGAATCACGTGCGCTCCGCCCATCTTTTGCAGCGCTTCCGCCGGAGAGCCTGCGCTGGCATCGACGTAAGAGTGGGCACCCAGCTTTTTCGCAAGTGTTTGCTTGTCGCCGCCGCGACCGATGGCGACAGTACGGAATCCCATCCGGCGTGCGTACTGGATTCCGAGATGTCCTAAGCCGCCGATGCCTAGGACCGCGACCAGATCGCCGCCGCGAGCTCCTGAATTTCGCAGCGCGTTGTAAACCGTAATGCCGGCACAAAGCAGTGGCGCGGCTTCGTCGGCGGGCAGGTCATCGGGCATGAGAGCAACCGCTTCGCTGTTCACGATCATGTACTCGGCGTATCCACCGTCAAAATGGATTGCCGTGATCTTCTGGAACTTGCAGTTGAGGAAGTCACCGCGGCGGCAGGGATCGCATTCGAAGCAGTGTCCGCCATGCCAGCCCACACCGACCCGCTGGCCTGGCTTCCAGAGGGTCACATCGGGACCAACAGCATCGATGCGACCGGCGATCTCGTGTCCGGGGACGCGGGGATACTGGATACCGGGCCAATGTCCCTCTTTGGCCAGCGCATCGCTGTGACAGATACCACAGGCTTCGACTTTGATGCGAACCTGGCGTCGGCCGGGTTGCGGGATCGGGCGCTCGACAACTTCGAAGTTTCCACCTGGCTTGCTGATTTGAACGGCTTTCATGGCTGGTAAATCCTCGATTTTCGCGGTGAGTTATTACAGCGGCATTCTACAGATTGGGACCGGTCGGGCGGATGCAAATCCCGAAATGAGACTAGTCGCATCAAATTTTTCCCTTCGATATTGTTCCTCGAAGTTGTTTTGGCTAGCCTGCTCTGAGGGCCCGTGGTGTAAATGGCAGCACGTCAACCTGTCCAGTTGGAAGGTGCGGGTTCGAGTCCCGCCGGGTCCACGGCAACCCTGGTTTGGTAGGGAAGCTGCGGGGGAGACTTGGGACAGGAAGTCTCTCTCAACGACCTAAGTAATATTGACTAGGGGCCGGCGATTTCTCGATAATTGCAATACAACTGGACAGGTTGACGGCCCGAACTGTGTAAACGGTTCGGGTCGTGCTTCTTAGGAGCCAGTCAAGTTCTTAGCCGCCTGTTCGATTCTGCGTAGCGTTTTTTCCTTGCCTAGCACTTCCAAGGTCTCGAACAGCCCCGGAGCATTTTTCCTTCCGCAAACTGCGACACGAATTGGCTGGAACATCTGTCCGGCTTTGACTCCGAGTTCCTGAGCGGCCGCGCGCAATGCCTGATCCAACGGATCATGCCGGAACTCTACGTTGGCCAGCACGGTCTGCGCCTTTTCGAGAACTTTTTTCGCCATCGCGGCATCGCCCTTTTGTGGGATGAGCTCGGCCGGATCGTATGGCGGAAGCTTATCGACGAAAAAGAAGTCGGCTGCGGTCAGCACGTCGTTCAGCAGCTTGATGCGCTCACGGATAAGCGGAGTGATTTGCAGCATCTTCTCCGGCGTGATGTTCGGATACTGCTCACGCACGATCGGCAGAAGGCACCGGCTTAGATCTTCGATCGCCAAGCCGCGGATATGCTCGGCATTGAGCCAGATAGCTTTCGGATCGAAAGTCTCCTCTGGTGTGGTCGCGGGTTCTTTGAAGTTCACCACCGCGTTCGCACGATTGATGCCTTCCAGCGAGAAGATTTCGACCAATTCCTGCTGGCTCATTTTGGTGCGATCGTCTTTTGGGGACCAGCCCAGCAGGCACAAAAAATTGATGAACGCATCGGGTAGGAATCCCGCGTCGCGATAAGTGGTGACGCTTACCACCGGACCGTGGCGGCGCTTGGAGAGCTTGGTGCCGTCCGGTGCGACCAGCAGCGGAAGGTGCGCGAACCTCGGCGGAGCGTATCCCGCCGCCTCGAAGATCAGGACGTGCTTGAAAGTATTGGACAGATGGTCCTGGCCGCGAATGATGTGGCTGATGCGCAGATCGGCGTCGTCGGCGCAAGAGGCAAGATGGTAGGTCGGATTGCCATCGGAGCGCAGCAGCGCGAAATCCTCGATGTCGGCACCGGCCTTCATCTGATCCCCGTAGACGGCGTCGGTGAAGCGCACAACTTGCCCACCATCACGCGGCACCCGGAAGCGTAGGGCGAACGGTTCCCCGGCAGCGGCCCGCCGGTCGCTCTCCTCGCGCGAGAGTTCGCGCATGCCGGGATTAAAAAGCCACGTGCCTTGCGCGCCCGACTTCTCGCTATCTCCAGTGTGGGCAGGCGTAAAGTCTCGATACGCCAGTCCCTTCTGGAAGATTGTCTGCGCCATCTGGCGGTGCAGGGCACCGCGATCCGACTGCTTGTATTCCTCATCCCAGCCGAGACCCAGCCACTTCAGGCCCTCAAAAATCGAGTTGACTGAGGCATCGGAGTTCCGCTCCACGTCGGTGTCGTCGAGGCGGAGAATCATCGTGCCGTTGTTCCGGCGGGCGTACAACCAGTTGAAGATGAACGTTCGAGCGCTGCCGACATGGAGAAACCCGGTCGGCGAAGGTGCAAATCGGACGCGAGGCTTGCTGGTCTCAGATGGCTCAATAGAGATAGACATATGATGTGTTTAGAACTTTCGATGGTACGGGGCGTCAAAAGAGACCGTCAAGCGAGTCACTTGTACAGCTTTCCGTGCAACCCTTTGATACACAATCAAATCCAAGGCGGGCACTGTACTTAAAACCTGTTGAACTTCGGTATGTCGTTGTGAAAGCATTGGGATACCGTTTCCCCCGAAACTGAGCCGTCAGGCTTGGCCAGAGGTGTCTTTATAAGGCCCTATGAACAGTGTGGTCATCACGACGGCGCTCATTCCCGGATTTGTATCCGTCCTGCTGTTCCTCGTCTTTACCTATCTGCACGAGCAGAGCCGCCAGCCTTATTTCCGCGCGTGGCAATTGGCGTGGGCGGCCTATTCGCTGCATTACGTCCTTGACACGTTTCCGTCCTCTTCCGTCGCCTTCTTTGTCAGCCAGCTCTTTTTGGTCGCGATGGCTCTGTGCATCTTCGTTTCGACGCGCTTGATGCGTGGGCCTTCTCACTTTCGCTGGTATGACGCTGCCGTAGGATCCGGGGGCGTGATCCTCGCGCTGCTCACTTTGCGCGGACACATCGTCAATGGCATATTCCGGCCAGATGTGCAGCCCTCAATCCAACTTGGAATCGGGCTCGCAGCGATCCTGCTTTACTCGTCTGCAGTCTTCTATGTGAACGGCCACAAGCGAGGCTCGCTGGCATTCCAGGTGCTTGCCTTCGCCCTTGCCCTTTGGGCAGTGCTGATGGGGGTGGGGCAAATCCAGAATCCCCTGATGCAGATGTTCGGCAATGCCAGCCGACTGTTCGGTCCCGTGCCCCAGATGCTTCTCGGAATCGCGATGGTGATGGTCCTGTTCGAGAATCAGCGCAACGCCGTGCAGGAGAACACACTGGCCCTGTCTACCTTGGGTGTCGACCCGCGGCAGCTGTTGTTTGCCGAGGATTTGATCCCGAGCATGCAGGGAGCGCTCGAACGGCTGCGGACGGCGCTGCCAATCGACTGTGCCGCCATCGTAATCAGCGAGCGCTGGCGCGGCTTGTTGCCCTCAGTGCAGCAGAATTTCCCCGAAGGTTTTCTCGAGGCACTGGAACAAACCGGAGCGGGCGATTACATCAGTGAACTTGCTTACCGGAATAGCGGAATCTTTACGATTCATGATCTCGCCGATGTCAGTGAACCCTTGCCGGTAGGAAGCAAGGGCACCTTCACTGAATTCAAGCGCATTCTGACCGAAGCCGGCGTGAAGCATCTCACTGCGGTGAATCTACAAACCAGGGAAAATAATTTCGGAGTCATCCTGTTTCCGCACGCAGAACGCAGAGCATTTGGCTCCTCCGGTCCGCGCCTGATGGTCGGCTTGGCCTTGCAATTGGGGCTGACGCTCGAGAATTACGTCGTAACGCACGACGCCCACCGGCGCACGAAAGAGTACGAACTTCTCACCGAAATCGGAAAAGCGATCAGCTCTCGTCTGAACCAGGATGAGATTCTGCGTACCATTCAGATCGAACTGGGGCAGATTTTCGATACCAGCCACTTCTACATTGCGTTTGAGGAAGCAGACGAGATCCGTTTCGAGCTAGAAGTTCGCGACAACCGCGTGCTGCCGAAACGTACACGTGAGATGCGCAATGCCTTCACGGAATATGTGATTCGCACCGGGGAGCCACTGCTGATCCGGTCGGATCTTGAGACGACGCGTCAGCGGCTGGGAATCTCGCATGTTCCAAAACGTCCGGCGAAATGCCTGATCGCCTCGCCGATTTTTCTTGGCAACAAGGCCTCGGGAATTATGGTCGCAATGAATCCCGAGCGCGAGTTCGTATTCGAGCAGCGCGATCTGGACGTTCTGGTTACAGCCGCTGGTCAGGTCTCAGTCGCTGTGGAGAATGCGCGTCTCTTCGCCGACGAACAACGCCGTTCACGGCAACTGGCGTTTCTGAACAACATTTCGCGGACGGCGATCTCAAGCGATGATCCGGTTCACATGCTGGGTCAGATCGCGAGCGAGATCCAGAAGAATTTCAGCTTCGATCACATCGGTATTGGATTGCTCGACTACGGCACGAAAGAAGTCGAGATTAAAGCGGAAGCCGGTATAACCGCTCACGCTACGGGAAAACGAATCCCACTGGGAGCAGGCATTCTGGGCCGCGTTGCGCGTACCGGAGAGCGCGCGCTCGTGCAAAATGCGCTGCCAGGCAATCTCACTGGAATTTTGCCTGACTCCCGGGCCGTGCTCTGCATCCCGATCACGTACGGCGAGTCGCTGCTGGGCGTACTCAACGTGGAAAACCGCAGCGAGAACGCGTTCTCGCCTCAGGACGTACTGATCCTGAATACGCTAGCCGACCTGCTCTCGACGGCACTGCACAACGCATTCGTGTTTCAGAAGCTGCAGCAGCAGTCCATTACCGACGGTCTGACCGGCATCAAGACACGCCGGTTCTTCTGGGAAGCGCTCTCGGCAGAGTGGAAGCGCGCGTCTCGCTCTGGGCGGCCATTCTCGGTGGTACTGATCGACCTCGACAAGTTCAAAGAAGTCAACGACACCCTGGGTCACTTCGAAGGCGACCTGGTGCTGGCCCGCGTTGGTCGCCTGCTGGAGCAGAAGTCGCGACAATCCAACGTCGTTGCCCGCTACGGTGGAGACGAGTTCATTGTGTTAATGCCCGAGACCGGGGCAGAGCAAGCGCAGGTCCTCGCCGAGCGCCTGCGGCAATGGCTGGCTAGCGATCCCATGCTGAGCGAGCATCGGATCACCGGCAGCTTTGGAGTGGCCTGTTTTCCGATCCACGGTTTCTCCATCGAAGACATCATCCGCGTGGCAGATGCCGGCATGTATGTTTCCAAGCGCTCGGGAGGAAATCTGGTTTCGACCGCACAGGAGTTCGTCGAAGGACAGGACTTCGCGCGGCAGCGCCAACAGATTTCTGCCTATATCGAAGGTTTCTTGCAACGTGAGCGTAGCGGGCCTGAGCAGGTTGAGGAATTAACATCGACGCTCTACAAACTTTGCGGCGGCGATCAGGAATGCAAGATACCGCTGCTTAAGGAAGCCATCGAGTCGCTTAGCCGGGCGGCAGAGTCGCGCGAGTTACAGACTGCCGGTCACGGTGACCTCGTAGCGCGCTACAGCGAAGTCATGGCGCGGGCGCTGGGCCTTTCATCGGAAGAGACTGCCGACCTGGTCTATGCGGCTCGTGTACACGACGTGGGAAAACTCTTCGTTCCCGAGCGGATCTTGAATAAGACCGGGCCGCTTAACGACGAAGAATTCTTTCAAATCAAAATGCACGCGCACGTCGGAGCGGAAATCGTGGGCACTATCCCCCATTCCAGCATGATGCGCGAAGCGATTGAGCATCACCATCAGCGGTTCGATGGATCTGGATATCCCGATGGCTGGCGGGGCGAGGAGATTCCACTATGGGCTAGGATCATTGGCCTCGCAGACGCCTATGCCAACATGGTGACGGAACAATCCTTCTCGGCCGCACGCACTCCGGATCAGGCGCTCGAAGAACTCACCAAAATGAGCGGCACGCGCTTCGATGGCATGCTGGTACGCCTGTTGATGCGCGGGCTCAAGTCCGAGCGAACCACCCCCGGCACCGGACTCTAAAACAACCCGAAAGAAAATTAACGCGATTGTGTTCTTTGCGTTGTCGGTGAAGCCATTCCAATAATGTTCACGCCCGCGGGACGTACTTGTTCGGGGTGTCGACCTTGCGTCCGAGTGTGACAAAAAAGCCCTCTCCCCCTAAATCGAGGAGAGGGCCGTTGCAACCTAAACGTGTCTAGTCGTCGTCGTCAACCTTGGCTGGAGCCTCGCGGTTGAAGTCGCTCGCGGGGCGAACCTTAGTCTCGCCAGGATACGGGCGTGTAAATCCAGTGGCTTCGTACCAGTTGAGATGGTTGACGGTGTCCGGGTCTTCGGAGTCTGGAATGTGCTGCTTGCCAGCGAAGACCTCAGCCTTCTTCGCTATCCATCCAGCTCTCAAAGCCTTTACAGCAGGGCTCTCGGTCTTGATGGACTGAGCCTTGACCTTATGGGCTTGAGGGCACTGGGGGATGTTCTGCGTCGGAGTCTGGTTAACGCCCGTGTTCAGCGCGAGAGCATTGGGAACGTGCGTCCACGGCTTAAAGTTGTCCGCCGGGGGATTGTCGAGGAAGAGCGTCGCCATCGGCGAAGCCACAAGATCGTTCTGGTTCATGGGCTTGATGCCGAGGATCTGCTCGATGGTGCGGGTCATGTTGACCTGCGTGTAGAAGGTGCCGTCTTCGTAGGGCGCGTCGCCAGAGCTCTGGATGACGTAGGGGCTGACGACATAGCCCGGGCTGCGGTGACCGTCCACGTGGTCGACGCCATTCTGCGCGTCGTCTTCTTCGATGAAGATCGCCGAAGAGGACCAAATGGAGCTGTGACTGATGGCATCGATATAACGGCCCATGGCCAGGTCGTTATCAGCCTGCATGGCTTGCGCGGTTGGCGGGCCGCCGGTGTGGTCGGAGCTGATCCACATGAACTCCAACTGCGGTACCGTACCGTTAGCCAGGTCCTTAGCGAAGTCCTGATTCCAGATATCGAAACGGAACTGGTCCGGAATGCCCGTGTCGAACTGCGGATAATTCTGGACCGTGTTGTTGATCAGGTTCGGAAGTGGGGAGTGCGAAGCAACCGTGTTGTAGTTGTAGAGCTGAGTCTCGGCGCCGCACTCGTAAGCCGTTATGTCGTTGTAGAAGTCGATCCAGAGCGGCTCGGTAGTCGATCCGGTCGGCGTCAGGAACGAGTTGTATTCGATGTACTCACCATAGTTCTTAAACGACACCTTGTACTTTGCAGCCTGGTCCCACAGATGGCCGACCTTCTGGTAGGCAATGGCATCGCCACCGTTGGAGGGGTAATCGCGGAGCCAATCCGGCGATTGGACATCGTCGGAGTAAGGAGCCATGGCCTGAACGATCCAGTTATGACCGTCAGCCGACTGGCGGCTCGGGTCGTAGAAGTTGTCCAACAGCGGGAAGCGCTGCACGAGCGCGTGGGCGTTGGGGGTGATCGGAGTGCCTCCAGCTGCGGCGCCGTCGCCGAAAACAGCCAGCGAGGCGCTGCCGTTGCCGCCGGCTACGTCACCCAGGATCTGATCGTAAGTGCGGTTTTCACGGATGATCACGAAGACGTGCTTGATCACCGAAGGAGCGCCGATCTTGGCCGGAATCGGAACCGGCGGAGTGTTTTTGTTACCGCCGGAAGCAGACGCGATATTTTCCACGAGATCCCAGTGGTTGTTCTGGGTGACCTGTGTCGTCATCGCCGCCAGAGTCACGGCGTCGGGAATCGGAACGATGCTCGCTGTCCCGAGATCCTCGTGGGTGTTGAGGTCGTACACTCCGTAATAATGAGCGTATGAGTTTTCAAAGGTATTGGCCGGAGGCGGCGCTACACCGTATCCGGTGGTGCCGATACCCTTGTCGTTGGCAACCAGCAGATTGCCGTCCGTTGCATCAAGCACAACCGAACTTGGCGCATAGCCGACCGGGATCAGGCCCGACACCGTAGAGGTTGCGAGGTTCACCACGGCAATGGCGTTTGCATTGTAGAGCGCGACATAGGCGATGTTGTTCACCGAATCGACAGCGATCGAGTTCGGCCCTACACCAGTAAGGACTCCAGCTGGCACCGTGATCCCGAGGCCGGGGTCGAGGTTGATGGTCTGCGTCACCGTGTTCGACGCGGTGTTGATCACGGAGATGCTGTCGCTGTAAGCATTGGCGACCAATAGGTTCGTTCCCCAGAAGGCCATACCCGTCGGGTGCAAACCAACGGTGATGCTCTTGGAGACGGTAAACGAGGACAGATTCACTACAGAAATGGTGCCGGTCGAAGTGGCGCCAGTGGGATTCGTGACGACGACCGGGGTACCGTTCGAGTATCCCTGGAAGTCATTCGCTTTTGCAATTCGTCCGGCTTCGTTCGAGACGTAGGCGGTGGTACCATCCGGCGAAACGATGACACTGTGCGGGACGTTACCGACGCGAATCTCCGGACCCTCTTTCGGCGACGACAGATTAATCTTGGTCAGCGTGTCGTTGTTGCCCAGCACTACGTAAGCAGTGCTGCCGTCTGGCGAAATCGCGACGCCCATCGGATAGGAAGTGGGCGCACCATCTGACACAAGCGAAACCGTCTGGCCGCAGGGAATTTCAATGCTGCCGGTCGTGCCCGGAGGGCTGTTTGGGAAGCAGGTAACGTTGGTCAGATAGCCGCCGCCGTTGACGTCCAACGGAACGCTGACCTGGGCGGAATTGGAGAGCAGGCCCGTCGAAAGATTGACGCTCGCAATAGCAACGTAGGCAGGCCCGTAACCGCCATCTTGGCTAAACACCAGGTACTGACCGTTCGGGGTATAGGTGATGCCGGTGGTGCTGCCGCTGTGATTGCCCAATGGTGGTGCGTAATTCTGCAGGACGGCGCCGGTCAGGGCGTTGAAAACGGTAACGGATTGTGGCGCGCCCATCTGAAGGACGGCGGCGGTGGGCGGACTGGTAAACAGGTTCAGCGCGATGGCCTTGGCCCTGGTCGTCGTGCTGAGGTACACCTGCGTGCCGGCAGGTGTGATGATTGTGCCGTCACTGACGACCCACGGGTCCGACAATGGCGCGGTGTAGGTCGGGCCCGTTAATGCGTTTTGATTCATCCCTACCTGGTAAGTTGGAAATTCTTGGGACTGCCCGAACGCCGAGATGCTCAGAGCCACCGAGAGCAAGCCGACGATCAACGGCAGGCCATTGGCACGATGCTTACTTTGAGATTGATTTCGAGCTGTTTCTTGAGACATATACGACCCTTCTCCTCTCTTGAACTTTTTCATCACGCAACGAACCGCCCGTGCAGCATCTGGACGCAAGGGTGCCCAATGCCTTCTGCACGCCGTACTCGAAACCTAACTTGCGACCTATAACGGCACCATGACGCGGAGATGACATTCTCGTCATGCTGATCGCCGTAATGCATCAATCGTTACGGGCTTATTGACCATTCATGAAGATCAAGTTAAGCGTGTGTTACAGCGATGGAAATCTTCATGCGGTTGGTGACGCCGCGAGCGCTGGCGTTGGAAGATTGAGCGGATTGTGTGGTCAAAGGATTTCCGCGGGTTCGTTATTCGTTTACGAACACTACGTTGAGCTTTCGTGGCTGGTCCACTTAGCGATGCTGTTTAATCTTGCTGAGGCATTTAGATAAGATGAGTGGTAATCCACTATGTCGATCCCTCTATCTCTCTCTGGAAAAGTTGCGCTGATTTCCGGTGGTTCGCGCGGCATCGGTGCCGCTACCGTTCGACTCTTTGCTTCTGCAGGAGCCAAAGTCGCATTCAGTTATCGAAGCGCCCGCACCGCTGCGGATTCATTGGCGAAAGAATGCGGGGCTGACATCTGCTACCCCATCGCGAGCGATCTGAATAATCCCGAATCAGCCCGATCGCTGGTCGCAGAGGCAGTTCAGCATTTCGGACGAATCGACATCCTCGTTGCGAACCATGGCGTGTGGCCGGTGCCAGACGTTCCCATCGAACGGATGTCGGACGAACAATGGCGCTCGACTCTCTCGATCAACCTCGACGGAGTCTTCGGCCTGGTGAAGCATGTGGTGGCCCAGATGAAATCGCAACCACGAACGAGCGGGCCGGCGGGCCACATCGTATTGATCAGTTCCACAAGTGGACAGCGTGGCGAAGCCTTCCATTGCGATTACTCGGCCACTAAGGGAGCACTCATCAGCATGGTAAAGAGCCTTTCGACGGAATTGGCTTCGAGCGGAATCTACGTGAATTGCGTGGCGCCTGGCTGGGTTGATACGGACATGAGCAGCAAAGCGCTGCAAGATCCAAAAAGTGGGAACCAGATTCTCCGCACAATTCCGTTGGGCCGCGTTGGCAGGCCCGAGGAGATTGCCGGGCCCGTCTTGTTCTTGTGCACACCTTACGCGGGCTTCATTACGGGTGAGATTTTCAATGTAAACGGAGGTGCGGTTCTGGCGGGATAAACTCCGTCTTTGCCCGAAAAATCGCGGCCCTAGAGCTTGCCGGAGGGCGGGTTTCTGCATCCAACCGGAAAGAGGAGCCTTACTACTGCTGCTGCAGGCGGAAAGTCCACAGGAAACGCTACAATTCTGATTGCAGGCGACCCCCTTAAGAAGGAAATGACTAAGATCTCGTTGCTGATGGTGCTTGTGTGCTCGGCCGGAGCATACGCTGTGGGACAAGCCACAGGCGCAGCCACCCCATCGGCAGTTCAGAACGCTCCTTCTTCAAACGCTCCCATCACGATCGACAAAGATGCGCAGCAGAACGCAAACAAAGCCAAGTCCATCATCGAGCAGGGAATTCAAGCGCTCGGTGGTCAGACTTACCTGACGCTGAAAGACCGCGAGCAGCAGGGCCGGACGTATGGCTTTCATGCCGGGCGTCCTTCGGGCGGAGGTGGTCCTTTCTGGAGTTTCACCGAGTTCCCTGACAAGGAACGCGTCGAATTGACGAAAGAGCGTGATATCGCGGAGATTTTCGTTGGCAACAAAGGGTACGAAGTCACGTACAAGGGGCCTCATCCGATAGAACAGAAGGACTTGGATGACTACCTGCGGCGTCGCCACTATTCGCTCGACACGATACTGCGAACTTGGGTGAACGATCCCACCGTGATACTCCTCTTTGACGGGAATGCCATCGCGGCGCAACATCCAGCCCTGCAGGTAACGCTGATCAATGCGAAAAACGAGAGCGTGACGCTTTACTTCGACGAGGACACTCACTTACCCGTCAAGAAGTCTTTCGAGTGGCGCGACCCGGTCGATAAGCAGAAAAACCTCGAGGAAGAGGTTTACGAAAACTACAAGCCGGTATCAGGAATCGTGGCGCCGTACAATATCACCCGTTTTTTCAATGGGGACATGTCGAACCAGCGGTTCCTGAATTCTGTGACGATCAACCAGGTACTCGATCCCGCCATGTTCGATCCCAATTCGGGCTATAACCCCAATAAGCCCGTAAAAGGGAAACGATAGCCAACGAATTAGCCTTTTATAAGCCACTGCAAATAAAAGACTTGTACTTCTCGGCAGCCTTGACTGCGTGTTACCATTCGAGTACATAGCGTGCTACGAACTGTGGCATTTCTACCACAGTCAGTTTTCTGAACGTCGTTATAGGCTAGGTGGTAACTTTCCGGTTCCAGCTAATTTGGCGTCTGAGCAGACAATCCGCGCTGCCGTGGAGTGCAGCGGTATCGGCTTACACAGCGGTGCGCCCGTGTCGATGCGCATTCTTCCCGCGTCGTCGGGCACGGGCATCGTCTTTCGCCGCACCGACCTGGATGGGTTCGAAATCGAAGCCATCAGCCGCAACGTAGCGCGCGTGAGTTACGCCACCAGCCTGATGAAAAAAGGCGTGCTCATCTCAACGACCGAGCACGTGCTTTCGGCGTTTATCGGTCTGGGAATCGATAACGCCATCGTCGAACTGGACAACCTCGAACTCCCCATTCTGGACGGCAGCGCCCAGCCGTTTGTCGACATGATCAAGAAAGTGGGCATCCGCAAACAGCGGCGCGCCCGCAAATATCTCAAGATCCGCCGCGAAGTGGAGATCCGGGAGGGAAACAAATTCATTGCGGTGTATCCCTCGAACTCGTATAAGGTCTCCTACTCCATCAACTTCCCGCATCCGCTGATTGGAAAAGAAACCTTCGAAGTAGAACTCGCCAATGGCAGTTACCTCAAGCACATTGCTGCGGCGCGCACTTTCGGATCGCGCCAGGATGAGCAGGCGATGCGCAATATGGGACTAATTCGCGGCGCTTCTGCTGAGAACTGCATCGTCCTGACTCGCGATGGAATTGAAAACGGACCGTTGCGCTTTCGCGACGAGTTCGTTCGCCACAAGATCCTCGACTTAGTCGGAGACTTGGCCCTCTTTGGGAGGCAAGTATTAGGCAGGGTCGTGGCTGACCGGGCCGGTCATGCGATGCACACCGCGCTGGTTTCGCGTATTCTGCGCGACAAGACGCTGTGGGAAGAAGTTACGTTGCCGCAGGAAGAGAACGTGCCTGCCTATTCACAATCAGCGCGCGCATCAGCCGGATCTTCGGTTTGATCTTCTAGTCCGCTGGCTCACACGCGGTTTCAGTGGAATCCACGGTATCAAGAGACTGCTGGCGCAACAGTCTCTCGAGTTCGGCGCGGGTCTGATCAATCATCGCCGCAGCGAACTTCCGAGCCGATTCCTGACGTTCTGTGGACAGATCTTTGACCCGCATATTGAGCAGGGGAACATCTTCTTCAAACCAGCGCAGGGTTCGCTGAACCTTCGCGATGCGCAATTCATTGGTCAGCATTCTGGATTCTCCAATTCTCTCAGCTTGCCATGGCAGGCGCTGTGCGCAAGTCTTAAAGGAGATTCCCTGTCAGCTGGAAAAAATAGGTGGAGCTCAGTGGCCTAGAAGGGCCTACTGGAGCGTCTCGGATCCAGCGGCCGCCAAGCGTTCCTTCGCACCGGGGAACTCGGCTTCCATCTTCTCGTCGAGCCATTGCTCCAAGTCAGCTCTGGTGCTCTGTGGAACATTCTGAAAACGGAGACCGGCGAATCCTTTGAAATCCGCCCATGCGATCTCGGCCTCCACTTCGAACTGGAGAGTGCTGTCGGGCAGAGAAAACTTCAGATGCGGAGTCGCACCCTTCGGCAATGCCTCGCGCAAGATTAAAGCAATGCCGCCTTCACTGATGTTGGTACTGGTGGCGTGAACGGTCTTGTCTTCGAGGATGACCTGGACATCCATCGTGATGGGATGACGGAAATAGCGGCGGCGTTCCTTGAGCATGAAATTCAACGCCGCATGAAAACAGCGTGATGCATTCAAGGTGCTGATCGGCTTCTGCAGGACGAAATTCGCGCCCATGCCGAAAGCTTCCTGGGTGTTCGTACGCTTCCCGTTGAGCACGGCGAAGGCTACCGAATTCTTGTTGCTAGGAGTGTTTCGGAGTCCTTGCAGCAGAGCCAATCCGCCATTCAGATCGTCGCAATCAACGATGACGGCGTCGAACTTATCGGAGATCAAGATGTCGGCGCCGGACCGCGCATCGTGGCAGACTTGAACATCAATCGACAACTTTTCCAGCGTTGGCCGGACCACGCGCACCAATTCAGGATCTTGGCTCAACAGCAACGACTCCAAGGTCATATTGGGATTTTAGGAGGAGCAAGGAATTTCGCGATAGTGACCAAGGTGATGGACCCTCAGTTGAGCTGCGATTTGTGTTCAAATCCTTGACACAAGAGGAATTCCGTCTTCGTTATTTTCGAAACGACAGCCGATGCCGCAGCGAACGACAAATCTCGCATACCTTTCGCTGGGATCCAACATCGGCGACCGAGCGGCTCACCTTCGTGAAGCGGTTTCACAGATCGAAACGACCGGGAAGATCACCGCGATTTCTTCGTTTTACGAGACTGAACCTGTTGAATTCACGCAGCAGGCATTGTTTTTGAACTGCGCGATTGGCCTGGAAACTGCGCTCGTCCCGCAGGAGTTGATGTCCCATCTTTTAGAAATCGAGCGCGAATTGGGTCGCGAGCGGCTTCAGAAGAAAGGGCCGCGCACGATCGACATCGACATTCTGCTGTTCGGAAACGTAGCTATGAATTCTCCGGAACTCACCATTCCTCATCCCGCGATGGCCGAACGGCGATTCGTTCTCGAGCCATTAGCGGAAATTGCCCCGCGGGTGGTGCACCCGATCCTTAGAAAGACAATTACCGAGCTACTCGCCCAATTGCCACCTGGGCAAAACGTGTGGAAACTCTGAAAAACTTGTGTGGGAAGCAGATTCTCATCAACCTGAGAAGTATTAGAGATGATTCCTGCGCACGAACGTAACCACGTTGCAGCATCGTGATCTGCTTCAGTGATGTTCTTCGCGAACTCTGCGAGACCTCGGCGATCTCTGCGGTAGAGTCTTTTTACCGCTGAGTGCGCTGAGAAAAGCCGCTGAGATCGCGGAGGAAGCCCAATCTCCCAGAAGTCTTCTCATCACGGTAGGATGATCCGGCTTCCTGCTTCCTGCGGAGTGAGCACTGGCGACTCTCTCTCCGGAAATTGCGCGAACAGGAATTCCACGAACGCTCGAGACTTCGGTCGCCCCGACGTGCGTCCATGCGCTAGCCGCACCAAAAACACTAAGGCCTTCAGCACCTCGGAGTCTCTGAGAGTCGAGTAGCCGACGTGTTTCTGCTCGGCCTCGCGGTATTCCTTGATCATGGTTTCCACTTCGGTGGCCGCTCGTCGTTGCGATTCACTGGTCATCGGCGGTTCGTAATGCAAGCCGGAGTTAATGCGGCGTTCATAACTTGTCGCCAGCGTCGTCAGTGATGCGATCAGGTCCTGATCGTGCAAACTTCGATCCGCACGCGCAGACTTCGCCAACGCATAGGTCAGGCCCATCAGGAGGTGCTCTTTCTCGTACATGAACTGATCGGAAACTTCGATCTGTAAAAACAATCCAGCGGGATCAATCTGGTCGGAAGAGCGCGGTTTCTCGTGCTCACGCGCCTGCTGCAAATACGGACAGTCGCTCGGACAGTCGAGGGTCACCTCGCGCTGTTCGCCGCAGCACTGCGGGCAGATCCGTCCGTGGACCGCCGGGCAGAATCGTTTCTCTTTCCGGATTTCACAAATGACGCAACTCAATCGAAACTCCTCGAATGGATGGCACCCTCCAGCAGGTTACCACGCTGATACGCATAACAAGCCTGCTCCGGCAGTGAGGGTCGTGAAATGACCTGTAAATATGCCCCTCTCAGCGCATGGAGATTAGAAAAAGCCCGTAAAATAAGTGTTTTTCCACAGGCTCGCGGGTATAAGATAAGCCGACTTGGTATTAAACCGATTTTTCTGAGGAGGTAGTATGGCTGCAGGTTTGACCAAAACACAGCTCATTCGGCTTTTGGCCGAGAAGACTGAGCTCCCCAATAAGACGGCGGCGGCGTTCCTGGAACACCTCGCCGACACCGCGATCAAAGAGACAAAGAAGAATGGCATCTTCGTCGTGCCCGGATTGGGCCGCCTGGTGAAGGCGCACCGCAAGGCGCGCACCGGACGCAATCCGCAGACCGGCGAACCCATCCAGATCAAGGCCAAGACCGTCGTGAAGTTCCGCGTCGCCAAGGCCGCGAAGGACGCGATCGCGCCCAAGAAGTAGTTTGGGATTCTGGTTACAATCGAAGGCCGGCTGCGTGCCGGCCTTTAATTTTGGGGGGAATCAGGTTTCAACGTTTCAAGGTTTCAAAGTAAGATCGAGGCTCCCGTCGTTGGTGTTCGGGATTTTGAAACTCTGAAACCTTGAAACTTTGAAACCTGTGTTGAATTGGCTCGTTATCGGCATCGGCGACATCACCACGCGCCGCGTCATTCCTGGAATTCAGGCGGAGTCCCGGAGCCACTTGTACGGGATCGTTACCCGCGATCCAGCGAAGGCGGCTCAGTTCGGAGTGCGCGTTTGGCCGAACCTTGATCAAGCACTTACCGATTCCGCGATCGACGCCGTGTATGTCGCCACACCAGTGTTTCTGCACGCGCCGCAGGCAATCCAGTCGCTGCGCGCCGGAAAGCATGTGCTTTGTGAAAAGCCGATGGCGATGAACGAGGCCGAGGCGCGCACGATGGTTCGTGCGGGGGAAGAAAGCGGCAAGACTCTTGGTGTTGCCTACTACCGCCGCTGTTATCCGAAGGTCCAGCGTGCGAAGCAACTAATCGAGCAAGGCGCGATCGGGAAACCGGTGTTCGCTGAGCTGACGAATCACATGTGGTTCGACGGAACTGGCAGCCGGAGCTGGCTGGTCGATCCTGCGAAGGCTGGAGGCGGTCCACTGTTCGACATCGCGTCCCACCGCATCGACGTCCTCAACTATCTATTCGGCCGCCCTCTGCGAGTTTCGGGACAGATCTCGAACGTCGTCCATCACTACGCGGTCGAAGACAATGCCACGGTCATGATCGAGTATGAGGGCGGCGTGCGCGGCGTCGTTGACGTCCGCTGGCATTCCAACGTCAATCGTGACGAATGCCGTATCCGCGGCACCGACGGAGAGATAGAACTGTCACCGCTGAACGGTCCCGATCTAATTTATCCCGGAGGACGCGAGAATCTTCCCGCGCACCCAAATCTTCATCACCCGATGATCGAAAATTTCGTCGGTGCAGTGGTCGAGGGAAAGCCGCTCCTGGCGAGCGGAGAGTCGTCATTCCTGACCGACTGGGTGACCGAGCAAGCGCGGCGGTAGGGTTGGCCCGCTCACTGGTCGAAAGTTTCCCGAGAAAATCCCTGTGATCCTCTGTGCCCCCTGTGGTGAAAAAGTTCTTCACTTCCCGTACTCGTTCTTCACTACCTCGCCGCCCTTCATCACAAATTTCACTCGCTCAAGAGTGGTTACATCCTTAAGCGGATCGCCGTCCACGGCGACAATATCAGCCCAAGCGCCCGGCTCGAGAGTTCCGACCTTCCCGGTCCAGCCGACTAGATCGGCGGCATTCACCGTTGCAGCTTGAATCGACTGCAGGGGGGTGAGCCCCAGTTTCACCATCACCGCAAACTCATGCGCGTTCAAACCATGGGGATACACCGCCGCATCCGTGCCAAACGCCACCTTTACTCCGCTGGCGAAGGCATGAGCAATGTTCTTGCGTGCCGCGGGAATCACTTCCTTGGCTTTGACCAGCAACGGCGGTGGCAAATGCGTAAGGCCCGCGTTGTCGATCATCCAATCGCCCAGATAAAGCGTGGGAACCAGATAGGTGCCGTGTTCCTTCATGGTGGCGATGGCAGCGTCGTCGATGTACGACCCATGCTCGATCGAATCGACGCCGGCTTCCGCCGCCCAGCGGATACCCTCCGCCCCGTGCGCGTGCGCGGCGACCTTGCGGCCCAGTCGGTGCGCGTCGGTTACGATCGCCTTCATCTCTTCGAGCGTGTACTGCGAATGCTGCGGATTGTCGCCCAGCGAAAGCACTCCGCCGGTCGCGCAGACCTTGATCAGGTCCGACCCATACTTGATGTTCTCGCGCACCTTGTGCTGCACCGCGGCGATTCCGTCGGCGACGCCGTCTTCGGTCGCATGGAATTCGAATGGCAGCATGTTGTTATCGCAGTGTCCGCCAGTGATGCCGAGCGCCGGGCCGCTGACCAGCATGCGGGGTCCGGGGACGTCGCCAGCGTTGATCGCATTGCGTAGCGCCACATCGGTGAATTCCCTTGCCCCGACGTTCCGCACCGTGGTAAAGCCGGCCAGCAGAGTAAGCCGGGCGTTCTTCGCTCCCGTCAGGGTTTCGCGCGGGATCGAAATCGCCAGCTGTTCATAGCCAAATACTGGATCAAAGGTGAGGTGCGTATGAGCATCAATCAAGCCGGGCAGGACTGTTGCGTTCGGCAGTTCGATCCGCACCGCGTCGGCGGGAATCTTCGCATCAGCAGCGGACGCACTGCTGACGATCTTTCCGTCTTCAATCACGAGCACTTGATCGGACAGTGTCTTTCCGGATTTCACATCAAGCACGCGCCCCGCATGAACCGCGACGTGGCGCGGTGCCTGCGCGAATCCCAGGCTCGCCAGAAACAACATCGTAGTGATCAATGCTCCATGAACTCTTCTCATGCCTCTTCTTCCTCTCGATGAAGTTCAACTGAATCAGCGCTAGCGTACGAGCCGGGCGTCCAAGCCCCAGACGCGACCGGCGTCGGCGGCGTAAAGGACCACCAACAGTAGCAACAGGGGAATGTGATCAAGCTCGGCTCCGAAATAACGCCACACTGGCACGCCGTGACCTGGCTCCCACCAGGTGCAAAGGATCATGTTGACCAGAAACAAGCCGCCCAGAATGCAAGCTGGACGTACCCACAGTCCCAGCAAGAGCGACAGGCCTACCAACAACTCGATTAAACCTACGAGATAGCCGAAAAAGACTGCGTGGGGCTGAACCACCCCCGTCAGGAAAGAGCGATAGAAGCTGACGACACTGTTCGCGATGTAGTCCTGCAGATATGTCTGGAAGCCACCGTGGGCAAATCCGGGCCCGGCCAATTTATATTCGCAAAACAGAAGAAAAAATACAGACGTAGCAATACGCACCCCAGCGAGTGTCTGGGCCAAACCGATGGGCTCGAGCATCGCGGGCTGTCGGGCTGAGGAGATGTCCGCTAGCCCCCGGGCCCGTCGTTGGTCATGTACTGCTCAAGTGATTCGAGTTCGTGGCTCAATTCGCCCACGCGCCACTCCAGCAGATTTCGGATCGACAGGATCCCGAGCAGTTTGCCGCTGTCGTCAGACACGGGCAAATGCCGGAAGTGCCGCTCGATCATGATGCTGAGTGCTTCGCCGGCTCCTGTATCGCGTGTTGCCATTTCCACCGGCGTCGTCATCATGTCGCGGATCGAGGTCGTTTGCGGGTCCAGGCGGCTCAACGACATCTTGCGCAGCACATCGCGCTCGGTGAAGATCCCGGCGACGCGGTACTCGTCATCCACAACGGCAACGGCACCCACGTGATAGTCGAGCATTTTGTGAATTGCGTCGGCGACAGTAGCCTCAAGCCCCACCGCCGCGATTTCGCGGTCGCAAAGTTCCAATACGCTCATGAAAACCTCCTCCGGCCCCGAGGGGAAGCCGGCGCGCAGGAAACTGGTTTGACGCATTATGCTCGCGGCAAAATTGTTGTCAAGAAAAATGCGCAAAATTTTGCGTGGGAACTACTTTCCCCGAAACACCTGGCCGTCTTTCATGACGAACTGAACGTTCTCGAGAAGCTTGATGTCTCGTAACGGATCGCCGTGTACCGCGATCACATCGGCAAAGGCTCCCGGCGCCACGACCCCGATCTTGCCCTCCTGGTCTAGCATGACCGCTGCTCGCGAAGTCGCGCTTTGGATGGCATCCATCGGCGGCATACCGAACTCCACCATGCGCAAGAACTCCTGCGCGATCGGCTCGGTCCAAGGAATGCCGCCCATGTCGGTGCCAAAGACGATTTTCACACCAGATTTCAGCGCCGTCTTGAATGACACCTCGTGTAGAGAGGCGCGCAGCCGGTCGCGTTGTCCGTCAGGAGTATCCGCCGGAGCCCAGTCGGTGTAGTAGACGCTCAACGTCGGCACGTACCAGGTGCCTTGCTTCAACATCTGCGAGATCGCTGCGTCATCGAGATCCAGGCCGTGCTCGATGGAGTCGCATCCGCCATCGAGCGCCCGGTGCAGCCCGATGCCGCCATAGGCGTGGCAAGCGACCTTCTTGCCCCAGCCGTGGGTCTCATCGACAACCGCGCGCAGTTCTTCGACCGTGAGCGTCGGTTGCGATACCAGTTCGCCGTTCTTGCCCACCCACGAACGGTGCGTCATATACACCTTGATCCAGTCTGCGCCGTGATCGAGCTGTTCCCGCGCCGCCCTGCGGGTTTCGACCGGACCGTCAGCAATCTGCGCTCCCTTGGGCATTTCAAGCTCAGGCGCATAGCCTTCCAGGGGATAGCCTCCAGTGGTCGAAATCGCCCGCGTTGCAACGAACAAGCGCGGACCCGGAATATACCCGCCGTTGATCGCCTGCTTGATGCCCACATCGCCGTAACCTGCGCCCTCCGTTTCGATGTCGCGCAGAGTAGTGAATCCTTGCTCGAGTGCTCTACGTGCGGAAACCGTTGCGCGAGCCGCCCGCAACGACAGCGGTGCATTCAAAATGTTGGCGTCGTATCCGCCGTTCGCGGGGTCCTCGCCCTGGAGAAAGATGTGCGTGTGCGAGTCGATCAGTCCGGGCAGGACGGTCTCATCCGAGAGATCGATGATGGTCGCATCGGCAGGAACCTTCGCGGCCCCGGCATCCGAAACGCTCTCAATCTTGTTCCCGCGAATGGTGATGATTTGGTCGCGGCGAGGTTTGTCCGATTTTCCGTCGATCAACACGCCTGCGCGAATCACAGTGACTTTTGCCGCCTGCGATGCACCGTGGTCTTGTGGGAACCCGGCACTGACTAGCATTAGCAAAACTGCGTGGTACCGAATCTTCAAATCGGCCTCCTGGGACCACCCGGTTTTCGGTTTCGGCTGGGATGACTTAGCGCGAAGGATTCTATACCCTTGGCAATGCCCCCGGTACCACGACGAATGTCTGAACGGGAGAGTTTATGCAGTTGCGTCTCGCGAAGAACCAAGATGCAGAAGCGATCACCACGGTGATCAATTCCGCCTTCAACAAGGCTGAGGCGTTCTTCATTGACCGTGATCGGATCGACATTGAATCCGTCCGATCGTTAATGGAGAAAGGAAAGTTCCTAATCACCGAGAACAACGGCGTCGTCACGGGCTGTGTCTACGTGGAGCTCAGAGGCGAGCGGGCGTACCTGGGACTACTTTCAGTCGAGCCGAAATTGCAACAAGCAGGCGTTGGCTCGGCCCTCATGAAGGCCGCCGAAGAACATTGCGTGCAGGCCGGCTGCCACTTTATGGATCTGCGAATCGTCAACCTCCGGACGGAGAATCACGCCTTCTACTCACGCCGCGGATACGTGGAGACCGGAACGGAGCCGTTTCCTCCCGAATTGACCCCTAAGCTACCTTGCCACTTCGTCAATATGACGAAGCCGCTTACTTGATCCAGCTCACGGCAAGACTGCGTCCGCTTCGATCTCGACAAGAATCTCCGGCGAGATCAGCGCTGCAACCTGCACCATCGAAGTTGCCGGTCGAATATCGCGGAAGACTTCGCCGTGAGCCTTCCCGACCTTTTCCCACTCCGTAATGTTGATGACATAGGTTCGCGTGCGCACCACATCCTTCATGCTCGTGCCAGCTTTCTTCAATGCGCTCTCAATGTTCTTTAATGTCTGCACGGTCTGGGCATACACGTCGCCAATGCCAACGATCTTTCCATCCGCCCCAGTGGCTGTAGTGCCCGATACATGCACGTACGAGCCGATTTTCACTGCACGAGAGTAACCGACAATCGGCTCCCATTGCGTTCCGCTAGCGATGTTCTGCCGTTCCATTCACTCCTCCGAAGGCGTCAATCTGCACATCAAGTATTTCAGAACGAGCTGATTTTGGCAGCCGACGCAATGAAGTGCCAGCAGAATACAGCGAGTTCCAGGGCAAATGCTGAATGAACGGCCATTGCTCTACGGCTTCGAACGCACAACTCATCTGGATTTCCATTCCTTCTAACTAATCAGGAAAACGAATGATGCCGATAAACAAAAGTCACTTGCGCTTCAACAGCAAACTGGGATATGTAGTCACGCATGTGGCTGATACTCCGCGTTGGGCGCGGGGTTCAGGGGGGCCTCGATGATTCCGGAATCGCATCCGTTACAGCAGCTGTTTCAGGAGTTGGTAGGACGGCACTACGCAGAAGAGATCGGAATTCGTGATCCGCAAGTCGTCGCTTATGTCTCCACCTTGCTCGCGGAATTCTGCGATGCCGATCAACTCTACAAGGTTCGCGACGCCTTCAATCGCCCATTGAGCGATGTCGGCGAGATGCTGCTCGAGTCCGATCCCGTTTACGGCCCCGCACCTTCTTTCGATCGCGAGCGCCAGGTGCGCAAGCATATCGGTGACTACACTCTGTTTTTCGCTGGAATGTTTCCGGAGAGCATCAACCATTTCCGGCTTCGCCGCCAGCGCCTTGAGAATTTTGTCGAGTGGATGAAGGCTGGCAAAGAAAGCTACTACATCGTCTCCAAGTTCGAGCACTTCGAGTATGCGAAGGTCGCACCGCTTTTCGCCAACCTATCCCAGAATTTCGAGAGCTGTGTCTACGGTCTGAACATGGTGAAAAGCGACTTGGAAGAGATGCAGCATCCGATCGTTCGCCGCACCAATGAACTGATTATGTAGGCGATTGCCCTGTAAACTTTCAGACGCGCACATCTCCCGCATTGCCCAGCCGGTAGAAACTGAGCGCCGTGCTGCCCTGTGCCAGGTGCCGGAATCTTCGCAGGGATCCAAAGTCCTCCCCGGGATCAAATTTCTTGTCGTGTTCGGCAATCACCACCGACATCGCCCAAATTAGCGATGAATCCGCCAGCGCCCTGAGTGTGTTGGAGTAAGCATCCTGCAGTCGGTAGGGCGGATCGATAAAAACGACTTCGGCGGCCACTTTCTGACGCTCCATCCGCCAGAAGGCGCGCGGCAATTCTTCCTGCAGGATCTTGAATCCATCGTTGATCCCGAGGCTATGCAGATTCTTGCGGATCGCCTCTGCCGCGGTCGCAGAGTTCTCGACAAAGTGCACCTCTTTCGCTCCCCGGCTAAGCGCCTCAATTCCCACCGCGCCAGTGCCCGCAAAGAGATCAAGCCACACGCTTCCTTCCAGCGCATCCGGTTTGCCGGCCGTGAGGACATTAAAAAGCGTCTCGCGGAGCCGGTCCGATGTCGGCCGAATGTCCATTCCGCGCAGCGATTTGAGCGGACGGCTTCGATATTTACCCGCGATTACACGCATGGCTCAAGCCTTTGGATGCCGTCCAACACTATATCCAGCATGTAGAATAAAAGCAGCGAAGGCCTATGCGAAGCTGGTCGATCTCTGTGGGGCGCCTTTTCGGCGTTGATGTCCGTATCCATCTGACGTTCCTGATCCTCCCCGTGTTCATCTATTGGACGGACTACGCGGCGCATCAGGGAGCAGCCAGCGGTCCCCGTGACCTCGCATTGTGCGGCATTATTCTGGCTTGCGTCGCCGCCCACGAGGCTGGACATATGCTGCTGGCACGCCGTTTTGGCTTGATCCCCAAGGCGGTTATTTTGCTCCCGCTCACTGGCGTCGCTCTGTATGACGAGTCCCGCCTTGAAAAGCAGCCATCCGCGCTAATGTGGAAACGGGAGGTCCGTATCACGCTGATAGGACCCCTGGTCAATCTAGCACTCGCAAGCCTGGCGGCCGCAGCGATTACGGCTTCGGGAAGCGGCATCGAGCTGTGGAAGTGGCCCTTTCTTCAGTCCGCGAACCTTCCGCGCAGCCTGGTGTGGGCGAATCTTTATATCGCACTTTTGAACTTTATGCCTGCCTATCCGCTCGATGGCGGGCGCCTGGTACGGGTCTACTTCGCGCGTCAACTCGACATTTCTTCGGCCACCCGGCGTGCAGTTTCGATCAGCACCGCCATCGCCATGGTCCTTATCTTCGCGGGCCTTTTCAGCGATAGCTGGCTGACCATGATCGGAGTAATCATCTTCTCCGCCGCCCAATTGGAGGAGCGTGCTCTCGTCTTCCAGTCGGTGCTCGACAACGTTCGCCTGGAAGAAGTCATGCTGACCGACTTCGCCACACTCTCACCAGCCGACACGCTCGAAGACGCTCTCGAAAAGGCCGTCCACTCTCTGCAGGATGATTTCCCCGTGGTTCGCGGCAGTGACATGGTCGGAGTGATTTCTCGCCAGCGCATTCTCGACGCGCTGCGCGCCGAAGGCAATGGATACGTTCAGGCAGTCATGAGCAAGATTTTTGATGTCTCGCTCCGCGACGACTCTCTGGGATCCGCCTTCCGCAAGCTCACCGCCCGCAGTTCCAGCATCATCCCTGTCGTGGAAGAGCAGCGTCTGGTAGGAATCGTGACGCTGCAGAATCTGATGCACTCCATGTCGTTGCTAGCCGAAAGCCGCAAACTGCGCCGCGACGAAGCCAACGAGTAGTCCTATCTAAGGTCGCGGAAATGCAAGCGAGGTGACAGAGATGGGTGCCCCATTTCTGCCGCGCCTCTTGCGGCAGAAGTGGGGACTTTCCCGCCCATATCGGCACCGTTTCGGGAATAGCCGAGCGGTTCTTGACGAAGAATCACAGACGAATCAGAAAGATTGAAGTAGCTTCCGGGCATGCCCTGGAGCTTAAAGCGTTACTATGAAACAAACGCTCTGCACTTCATCACCTTCAGTTGTGCGGAGCGAAAACCGCTTCTAACTGCCGAGCGTCGCGATCTCTTCGAACAGGTATTGGAGGAAATGCGCGTCCGATACCAGTTCGTAGTAGTCGGATATGTAGTAATGCCAGAACACATCCACCTGCTGATATCAGAACCTGAGGAAGCGACTCCATCAACGGTGATCCAAGCTGTCATTTGTAAGGAGACTCGCCAAAGATGGGTGCGCCATTTCTCGCGCGGTGTATGCGCGAGAAGTGGGGAAGTTACGGACGCCAGCTTCGAACCACTTCTGGATGCGCCGTTTCTATGATTTCAATGTCTGGAGCGAGGCCAAGATTAGCGAAAAACTTCACTACATCCATCAGAACCCGGTAACCCGAGGACTAGTCGAGCGCCCGGAAGACTGGAAGTGGAGCAGCTTCCGGGCATATGCCTGCCGTGAGACTGGTGAAGTGCACGTAAACGACTGGTCGCGTTGGGAGCAGAAGATCCGATCGAAAGCACTTTAGCTTGAAAGAAAAATCCCCACGTCTCGATTTTCAGACGTGGGGATTTTGACGATTAAAATCGACTCTCCATGACCCAGAATCGTTACGCTCCGACCGGCTCCGCCTTCGTCGCCAGCAGCTGCCTTAGCACATACTGCAAAATTCCGCCGTTGGCGTAGTACAGAGCCTCTTGCGGAGTGTCGATGCGTACCAGCGCTTCGAACTCAATCGGGTCCTGACCCTTTGCTTTAGCTTTGACTTTCACCGTGCGTCCGGCGGCGAAATGTTCCACTACGTCGCGGATGCCCGTGATGTCGAACACTTCTTCTCCAGTCAGCTTGAGAGATTCGGCATTCTGACCAGCGGGGAATTGCAGCGGAAGGATGCCCATGCCTACAAGGTTCGATCGATGGATGCGCTCGTAGCTTTCCGCGATAACCGCCCGCACGCCGAGCAGCGCCGGGCCCTTCGCGGCCCAGTCGCGCGACGATCCCGAGCCGTACTCTTTGCCTGCGAGAATGACGAGCGGCGTTTCGTCCTCACGATATTTCTCTGAAGCATCGAAGATCGACATCTCGGTGTTCGTCGGCAGATGGCGCGTGAATCCGCCTTCGGTCTGCACCAGCTTGTTGCGCAGGCGGACATTGGCAAACGTGCCGCGCACCATGACCTCGTGATTACCCCGGCGCGATCCATAGGAATTGAAGTCCGCTGGCTTTACGCCGTGTTCCTGCAAGTACTTCCCCGCGGGGCTGTCTTTCTTGATCGAACCCGCCGGGGAAATGTGATCCGTCGTCACACTGTCGCCGAGCAGCGCCAGCACTCGAGCTTTCTTGATCTCCTGTACCGGAGACGGCTTCACGTCCATGTCGTCGAAATAGGGCGCGCGCTGGATGTATGTCGACTCCTTGTCCCACGCGTACGTCTCGCCCTTCGGCACTGCCAGCCCGCGCCAGCGCTCGTCTCCCTGAAACACTTCGCCGTAAGACTTCGAGAACATTTCCGAGGTAATCGAATGCTGAATCGCTTCTTCCACTTCACGCGAGGTCGGCCAGATATCAGCGAGATACACCGGCTGACCATCCCTTCCCTTGCCAAGCGCATCTTTGCGCATGTCAACGTCGATCCGTCCGGCCAGTGCGAACGCGACGACCAGCGGCGGCGACATCAGATAATTCGCGCGCACTTCAGAGTTGATGCGCCCTTCAAAGTTGCGATTGCCCGACAGCACCGAAGCGACAACAAGTTCTTTCTCATCGATCGCCTTCGAAACTTCTTCCGGCAGCGGACCCGAGTTGCCGATGCAGGTCGTGCACCCGTAGCCGACAAGATGAAACTTCAGCTTCTCGAGATACGGCATCAAGCCGGCGTGTTCGAGATAGTCGCGCACCACTTTGGAACCCGGAGCCAGCGATGTCTTGACCCACACGGGAACCGTCAGCCCTTTTTCAACGGCTTTCTTGGCAAGCAATCCAGCGCCGATCAGCACCGACGGATTCGAAGTGTTCGTGCACGACGTAATCGCCGCGATGACCACGCTGCCATGCTTCAACGAATCTTTCACCGAAGCCGACACATGCTCATGCACGTTCGGGTCTTCCACTCCAACAGCCGCAGGACTTCCGCCTTCCTGCTCCCAGCGCGCGCTATTCGCCGCAGCAGCAGCCGGAGCCGCGGTCTTAGCTGCAGTTTTTGGTTTGACGAGCGAAGGCAGCGCTTTGTTGAACGATTCTCCCGCCTGCGACAGCACCACACGATCCTGAGGACGCTTTGGTCCCGCCAGCGACGGCTCGACAGTCGCAAGATCGAGCGAGAGCAACTCGGAGTACTCCGCCTCGGCAGTCTTCTCGTCATGGAACAATCCCTGCTCGCGCGCATACGCCTCGACGAGCGCGATCTGCTCCTCGGAGCGCCCAGTCAACTTCAGATATTTCAGCGTCTCTTTGTCGATCGGGAAGATGCCACAGGTCGCCCCGTACTCGGGAGACATATTCGCAATAGTCGCGCGATCAGCTAGCGGCAGGTCCTTGAGGCCCGGCCCAAAGTACTCAACGAATTTTCCTACGACGCCGTGCTTGCGTAACATCTCAGTGATCGTTAGAACGAGATCGGTAGCAGTAGCCCCCTCGCGCAATCTCCCGGTCAATTTCACTCCCACCACCAGCGGAATAAGCATGGACACAGGCTGCCCAAGCATCGCCGCCTCCGCCTCAATCCCACCCACTCCCCACCCCAAAACCCCCAAACCATTCACCATTGTCGTGTGGCTATCGGTGCCGACTAGGGTGTCGGGGTAGGCAGAGCGTTTTCCCGGGCCTTCGTGAACGAAGACGACGCGCGCGAGGTATTCGAGGTTGACCTGGTGGACGATGCCGGTATCGGGTGGGACGATGGCGAGATTTCGGAATCCGGTTTGGCCCCAGCGGAGGAATGAGTAGCGCTCCTTGTTGCGCTGGAATTCGAGCAAGGCGTTCATGTCGAGGGCGTTGGGAGTGCCGAATTCGTCGACTTGCACGGAGTGGTCGATCACCAGTTCCACCGGTTGCAGGGGATTGATAAGCGTGGCGTCTCCGCCGAGTTGCTTCATGGCATCGCGCATCGCGGCAAGATCGACAACGCACGGGACTCCGGTGAAATCCTGCAGCAAGACGCGGCTGGGCGTGAACGCGATCTCTTTGTCCGGCTTCGACTTGCTGTTCCACTTTGCGAGTGCACGAACTTCTTCTTTGCTCACATTGCGGCCGTCTTCGGTGCGAAGCAGGTTTTCCAGCAGAATGCGGTGCGAGAAAGGAAGATGCGTCGTGGAGATGCCTGCTTTGTCGAGTGCGTCGAGGCGGTAGATTTCGTATTCTTTGCTGCCGACTTTGAGGGAGGAACGCGAATTGAAGCTATTTAAAGACATGTGGGCCTTCCTTGGAAGGATGAGATCTTGCACTGGGATGTAACTTACTAGTTTAATGCCTTGGCTCAGCGGTAGGAAAGCTGCGCGGGGTCCTAAGGAGCTTCTTTCGCTCCTCCGGAGCTTATACGTCTAGGCGTGAAACACCCACGGCTTGCGCCATGGGCTGCATTCTTTCGCCGTTCACGGCTCGGGAGCCCGCCTGTTGTGTAGGAGGCGTTTTCCTTTCCTGGCATGTCCGGAAGCGGACGGTAGATTTCTACGTTGGACAGTAACCCTCGGCACGAGTGCAATGCGGCATCACCTAGCTTCTTGATTTTCGAAGGAGATACAGGAAGCGTGGAAACGGCGGAAGAGTTGCATCCGCCGAAGATGGGGAACCCGAAGTTTGGGGAATTCATCGTCTGCAAACGCGATCCGGAGGCATCATGACTCGACTCAGCCAGGATTTTCGATATGCCTTGCGGCAGCTGCGCAGGTCGCCTTCGTTTGCCCTGACCGCCGTGGTCACTCTGGCTCTGGGGATTGGAGCGAACGTTGTGGCGTTCGGGGTGTTGAATGCGGTGTTGCTGAAGTCTCTGGACGTGCCGCGGCCTGACGGCCTCTACAACGTGGTCCATCAGGAGCAAGGCTATGACAACCAGTCGTATCCGGATTACGTGGACTTTCGCAATCGCAATCGGACGTTCAGTGATATGGCGGCCTATCGGCTACAGGCCGCGGGGCTGAGCACAGGGAATGCAAGCTACAAGTGTTGGTATTACAAAGCCTCGGGAAACTACTTCGACATGCTCGGAGCGAATCCTTTGCTGGGACGGTTTTTTCACGAGAGCGACGATCAAGGACCAAATTCAGCTCCTTACATTGTGCTAAGCGAGCAGTTCTGGCGGCGGAACTTTGGGGCGGATCTGAACATTGCGGGCACGAAGGTTGAGATCAACAAGCATCCCTTCACCGTGATCGGCGTGGCACCCCGGGAGTTTCACGGCAACGATTTATTTATCTGGCCGGACTTCTGGATGCCGATCGTCGAGGGAGAGGACTTTGAAGCGACTGATTTCCTCAGCTGGCGCGGAAACCACAACCTTTGGATTCTGGGAAGACTGAAACCCGGCGTGACGGAACAGCAAGCGACCGACGATTTGCGTGGCGTTGCGCGCGAATTGGCGAAGCAGTATCCATCGACTGACGAGGGCATGGGTGCGAGATTGGTGAAGCCCGGATTGATGGGCGAGACCTTGGGAGGCCCGGCAAGATCATTTATAGCGGGTATCGTGGCGCTCGCAATGCTGGTGCTGCTGGCGGCCTGCACAAATCTGGCGAGTCTGTTCGCTGCGCGGACGGGGGATCGTGGTCGGGAGTTGGCAATCCGGTTGGCGGTGGGTTCGAGCCGGTGGCACGTTTTGCGGCAGCTCTTGACCGAAGCGGTGCTGGTTGCCGTTGTGGGCGGTGCGTTGGGGACTGCGTTTTCAAGTGCGTTGTTGAACGCGCTGACCCGCTGGGAACCCATTGCTGGATTTCCGATCCGTGTAACGGTCAACGCTGATGCCAGGGTCTATCTGGTGGCTTTGTTGTTGTCTGTTGGAAGTGGAATAGTGTTTGGGCTGGTGCCGCTCCGGCAGGTGTGGGCGACAAGCTCCGCACAACTGATCAAGAACGGCAGTACGGGCACGGAAGTCATTCGGCGATTCAGGTTTCGTGAAGTTCTACTGGGAATTCAGATTGCGCTTTGCACTTTGCTGGTGACAGCGTCGTTTGTGGCGCTGCGGGGAATGCAGCGGTCGCTCCATGCGCCGCTTGGATTTGAGCCGCGAGGAGCGACTCTGGCTGTTACCGACCTGCACATGGGTGGATATAAAGATGACGGGGCGGTCCAAGTGCAGAAACGCATGATCGATGAAGTGGGACAGATTCCGGGTGTTGAGGCGGTGGCGACGATCACTGAGACGCCGTTGGGGACGGGCGGAAGCAGCACGTCGGTTTACCGGCAAGGGACGACGGATTTCCGTCCATCGAACAGCGCGTTCGGAACAAAGTACTATTCGATCTCGCCGGGATACTTCGCTGCCGCGCGAACGCATTTACTACTCGGACGCGACTTCACCTGGCAGGACGACGACAAGGCTCCGAAAGTGGCGATTGTGAATGCGCAATTTGCTCGTTTAATGTTTGGAGGCGTTGCGTCTGCAGTCGGCCAGCGGTTTGCGATTGGCGACAAGATATCGTGCGAGGTCGTAGGAGTCGTGGAAGACGGAAAGTACGATTCTCTGACGGAAGAGCCATGGGCCGCGATGTTTTATCCGCTCGAGCAGAATCCAGACAGCGAGACGACGCTGGTAGTGCGGTCGCACATGACAGAAGCAGAGATGGTGCCGAAGATCGCGCGGGTGCTCGGGCAGATTGATCCGTCGTTACCGTTTGAGATTCATAGCTGGACTGATGGGCTCGCGCTGGTATTGTTCCCCGCACGAGTTGCTACGGCGTGCCTTGGGGTGATGGGACTGTTGGCGGCGATGCTGGCTGTAACCGGCGTGTTCGGGCTGGCGATGTATTCGGTGTCGAAACGGATCCGCGAGTTTGGGATCCGTGTGGCACTTGGAGCCCTGCCCCGACATGTAATGCGATCGGCGCTCGGGCGTCCGATGATCCTGTTGCTTGCCGGTTCCGCAGCGGGGTTAGTGTTAGGTGCGCTGGCGAGCCGTCTGCTGGCGCAGATTGTGTATGAGGCGACGCCGAGGGATCCGGTGGTATTTGTCGGAGTAACGGCGACGATGATACTCCTCGGATTGCTCGCGACGTGGATTCCAGCACGGCGAGCACTAGCGATCGACCCCGCAGGACTATTGCGAGAAGAGTAAGGCCCCATTCGCCTCGCCTTGCAAGGCTAATCCGCGCTCACTTGATTTGTCCAAGTCAAGCGTTTTTCGTCGGAGTCTTGCCGCGGCAAACTTAGCGTGAGCAGGGTTCCCTTGGAATCCGATGAAATTCTGAGTGAGCCGCCGAGCTCTCGCGCCCGTTCCCTCATTCCGGCAATGCCAACGCTCGTCCTCGCGCCACCATTAAGCAGTTTTTCCAGCGCTCCCGCCGGGATGCCTTTTCCGAAGTCCTGAATTTTCATTTGTACGCGCTGGTCGTCGAGACTCACGCGAATGTCGACTTTGGCGCTCTCCGAGTGACGGTGGACATTGGTCAGCGCCTCCTGCAGCACGCGGAATAGCGCAACTTCGACGTCGCGCCGCAGCCGTCCAAACGTGGGCGGCAGGACGAGGTTGACATTGATACCGCTGCGCTGCGCGAATCCGTCGACATACCAGCGCGCCGCGGAGCCGAATCCGGCTTCGTCCAACAGCGGCGGATGTAACAGATGCGAGATGGTGCGAGTCTCCTTCAAGCACTGCTCAACCATCCGAGTGCATTCCGCGACGAGGTCAGGTTGCCTGTCACCGGACAAAGCGAGAATGTCGAGCTGCATCTTGAGGGCGGCAAGATACTGCCCAAGACTGTCGTGGAGTTCGCGGGCAATGCGGCGGCGTTCGTCATCCTGCAGCGTGAGAATGCGTCCACTCAGGCGCCGGGCCGCATCTTCGGCGCTCTTCCGCGCAGTGATGTCTGTGTTGATCTCCATCCATCCGGCAGGATGGTTGTCTTTATCGAGCAACATGGTCCAACGGCTCGCGACGGTGATCTGGCGGCCGTCTCGGGTCGTATGCAAAAGCTCACCTTCCCAGAATTCTTTTTTTTCGACCTCAGAGAGCGGAATTGAGGACTGCGTTTGCAGTAGGCCGGATGCGAACTTCCCCATTACTTCGTCCGCTTTCCATCCGTAGAGTCTTTCGGCACCAGAATTCCAATACGCGATGTTACCTTTCGCGGTTTTCATAAAAATGGCGTCGTTGGCAAGGTCGAGAAGAGTGGCTTTTTCGACAACCTCCGCAGTTCGTTGTTCGAGCGCAGCGGTGCGCTCACGGACTCGTTGTTCGAGTTCCTCGCGAGCTTTGCGCAAATCCTCTTCCGCACGTTCACGATTGAGGATGTTGCTGCGTGTAGCGTCACCAAAGGCAATGATGACTGCGGAAAAGACGAGAAAGCCGAGAAGCCCCGAAAGCCCGACGTCTCCCTTACCAGAGAAGGAATGGAACGGTGGAACGAACCAGTACCAGACGCCGCCCGAGGAAATAACAACCGACAAGATCGCAGGGCCGATCCCGCAATACCAGGCGGCAAAGACGACTGCCAGCCATGCAGTGTGGTAGGCGTTATGCTCCCCAAAAAACGGATTGAGCACGCTGCGCAACAGCACTGCACAAACGCCGGCGAGCGCTCCCAGGGCGTAGCGGACTACGATCGCCATCGGCTGCGGCATGGACGGCAGAATGTTTTTTGATTTATCGGAAGACATAAGCGCCACAAAACGGCAATGGCTCAGGCGCTCCCATTCGACGCCGCACACGTCAAGCGAGCAAATCCAACCAGGGTGAGACTCAAGAACCTAATATACGCGCCAGCTACAAGAAATCGGCAGCCCGGCACCACCCAGACCATCTGAACGCATCATCAGCGGACATTGTGCCAGATCTGATAAATCACGACCCCGAACATGAACACGAGATAGATGCGAAGAAGCCAGAAAAGGGTTTTTTCAATGGGCGTGAGGCTGCGGCGGGGACAATGCCGTTGCTGCTTGGCCGAGATCAGTTGGTCAGGCTCCAGCGCAGCAACAATGGATGCGACATCTTCGCGTTTCACGGGCTCGACCTGCATCTGCTCCATGCTATTTGCCTCCAATCAGCGCGAGTGCATGCGGCGAGATTACGCTCACGCCGAAAAGAATCCCGGCACCGATCAAGACGATCACGACTCCGAGCGCCATAATATTCGCCCACCACGGGCTGACGAGTTCGCCCATAATCTCGCGGTCATTGACCAGCATGTAAAGGAACAGCAACGCTGGCGGCATGGCGAGCACGGCGATCACGTTGACGACAAGCACGATGTAGACAAGGGGAATGCCGGGAATAAGGACGAGCCCCGCTGCCAAGGCGGCCTCGATCACTAAGACCAGATAGAACGACTTTCCCTGTCGGAACGGAAGGTTGAGGCTATGCGGACGGTGTGCGACTTCTCCAAAAGCGTAGGCGGACGAGGTGGAGATCGTGACCGCGGCGACCATGCCTGCTTCGAACATGCCAAGCGCGAAAAGTGCCGAGCCCCATTTTCCGACGAATGGCTGCAACGCCTGTGCGAATTCCGCCGCTTCGAAGTTGCCAGCGGCCATGCCGTGTACGAATAACGGCGCTGTGGCGACGATTGTGGCCAAAGCCGCAAGTGCGGCTAATGCTGCGCCGAGCACAGTATCGACACGACCGAAGCGAATGTCATGCGTGGTAAGGCCTTTATCGGCGATGGCGCTCTGCTGGAAGAAAAGCATCCACGGCGTGACGGTTGCGCCGATGGCAGCAAGCAGAAGGAGAACCGTTTCCTGCGTCAAGCCTCCGGGCAGCGGCTTCCACGTAATCAGGGCACTGCCGATTGCGCTCCAATGCGGACGTCCGAGCAGGGCAACGGGCACAAAGAGCAGGTTGAACAGGGCAGCGACGAGAGTGACGCGCTCCCAGGTCCAATAGCGGTGCGCCATGAGCGCCGCAAACAAGACCATCCACGCCGCGAAGACGGAAACAAAGGGCGGAATACCGAAATATCCCAGTCCGGCGCGGATTGCGATAAATTCTGTGACCAACGTCAGGAAATTGCCGACCATCAGGTCGACCATGGAAAACCATCCCCAAAACGGGCCGTAACGGTCGAAGATGAGTTCGGCGTGGCCGCGGTGAGTGGCGGCGCCGAGTCGGACCGTCATCTCTTGAACAACGCACGCCATGAGGAATGTGAGTACGACGAAAGGAAGGAAGAAGCCGATTCCGAAGCGTGCTCCCGTGGCGGCGTAGGTGAGCATGCTGGGGCCATCGTTTTCGCCCAGCATGACCAATATGCCGGGACCAATCAGTAGCCACAGCAGCCGCGCATGCGGCCAGAAGCCGCGTGCGGCGCGTGTTTCCCAGACACGCTCGCGGTCGTGCGCGCGGTCGATATCTTCGTGGGTGAGGACGATCTCCGAGGTCGGGGGAAGTAGGTCGGAAGGCACTCTTCCGCGCGGCTTCGGCAATGTCTTCAGATCAGGCATGTAGGAAAGACGGACATCCCCAAAGAGTTAGCCTAAGTATACAGCAGGATGTAAACCATAGTTAACTATTATTCGGCGGGAGAATATTACTGTCTTTGCGGGGATCTCTTCTTCTCACCCTAAGGACGCACGCGAGAAATGGGACAAGCCTTACGGCGTGGACTGTATTGACTCCCGCTGCGCGATACTCGATTAGAGGTGAATCCAGTTAGAGAGGATGAGCGCCAGGGTGGCTGAACCTACAAGCGTCCAGAGAGTGACTCCTTGCAGAAGAGGGCGCACGCCAACTTGCGCGAGCGTCTTCCGGTTCAGGCCGGTACCAATGAGGAACAACGTTACTGTAAGGCCAATTTTGCCGAGATGATTCAGCGCAGCAAAACCCGGGCTGAATGCAGGCAGCATCGTGTTGAGCAGGGCCGCGATGCAGAAAAGAAGGATGAACCAGGGCCACTGGATGCGCGCCTTACTCTTTAACGTAAACGCGGTCACGATCGATAGTGGAACAATCCACAAAGCGCGGGCCAGTTTCACAGTGGTGCCCACCGCCAGAGCTGCCGCTCCGTATTTTGCAGTAGCGCCAACCACGGAACTGGTGTCGTGAATCGCGAGTGCCGACCACAGTCCAAATTGAGACTGACTCATATGCAGCGCAGTCCCGATTGCCGGAAACAAAAATAGTGCGATGGAATTCAGGATAAACACTGCACCAAGCGAGACAGCCATCTCCTCTTCGCTCGCGTCGGCGATCGGCCCGACCGCCGCAATCGCACTTCCTCCACAAATCGCCGTACCAGCCGCGATCAGGAATGCCGATTTCTTTCCAACTCGAATGAGATACCCGAGCCCGAGCCCGATCAGCATGACAGCAGTGATACTGATCGCGGTGTAGACGAACCCGGAGCGGCCCGCGTGAACGACTTCATGGAGATTCATCCCGAAGCCGAGTCCAATCACCGAGGCCTGCAAAAGAAACTTCGACAGACTCTTGCTTTCCGCGTGAAATGGGTGCGTGAGCACGAGACCGTAGACCAGGCCGCCCAACAAAGCGAATGGCGGCGAGATCAGGCCGCTGGCAGCCAGAATGACCCCTATGAAGAAGAGGCGCTTTTCCATTCCTTCCAGTGTCGATGGAAAAATGAGGGGCGTCCAAGCAGCAATTTCAATTGGCGATAAGGAAAACTTATCAACCGGCCGACGCTGCAGGCGGCTTGCGCGACCCCGATAGAAGGCGTCCGCGCGCGAGGGAGAAAATGCGAAAGGCGCCCGCGGGTCCCTGCAGCTCTGGGCCTGTACGAGTCACGAGCGAGAAGTGGCGAGCGATCTGAAGCCCGCGTACCTGGCCGACTTTCAATGTGCCAAGCTCGAGTTCTTTGGAAATAGCCCAACGGGAAACGAATCCGACCCCGAGTCCGGCTTCGACGGCTGATTTGATCGACTCGGTGGAATCGAGATCCATCACACGGCGGAAGGCTTTGAGTTTGAATCCGGCTTTCTCTAGCGCCGTTTCAACTACGTGGCGAGATCCGGAGCCTTGTTCGCGCATCAGCAAGTTACACGCCAGCAGTTTCTGCGGAGAGAGCTGGGTAGATTCGGAATCCGGGGAGACGATCAGAACCAGTTCATCGCGCATGAAAGGCTCGGTATGCACGCCGCGTTGGCGCGCCGGGCCTTCAATCAGTCCGATGGAAACATGGCCGTTGAGGAGGAAATTGACGACCTCCTCGGTGTTCCCGCTGTGCACCGAAAGTTCCACGCGGGGATGTTCGCCGAGAAACGCTCCGATCAGCCGGGGGAGAACATATTGCGCGATCGTGGTGGAGACACCGAGCGAGAGCTCTCCTGAAAATTTGCCATCCGCAGCTGCGAGCTCACGCTCCGCAGCAGAGGCAAGATCAGCGATCTTGTTGGCGTAGGTTAGAAGCTTTCGGCCTTGCGCGGTGAGCGCAACGCGATTGCCGGAACGGTCGAAGAGACGCATAGCGAGGTCGTTCTCGAGCGCCTTGATCTGTAACGTGACGGCGGGTTGCGTGAGAAAGAGATGCTCGGCTGCCTTGCGGAAGCTGAGATGCTCGGCAACTGCACGAAAGACCTTCAGCCGAAAATTTTCAAGTTGAGCCACGGAGAGATTATCTATGTGCAGAGGATTTTGTCACCTGGAGATGTCCAGGCGGGACTGCTTTGTTTCCAAAGCGATTTCAGGTTTCTTCGCGACCTCGGCGGCCTTTCTCAGCGCCCTGGGCGGTAAAAAGATTTTGACCGCAGAGGTCGCCGAGAAGATCCGGAACGAATAACCTGCAGCCCGGCATCGGTTACATTCGTTGCGCGTGAATCATCGGCACCCGCTTCTCGCGCAGAGGCGCGCGGCAAAATGAGGCAGCCATCTACCCTGTCATTTCTTTGGGCGAGCGAGTGGCGAGAGCCAGACTCGCTCCGACGCTGCTGGACCTAGAGAGACTGTTCCTTCGGCAGTGGTGAGCGTGAGGGTCTGATCGTAGTTGCGTTCGAGTACGCGCAGCTTAGCGCCGGGGCGAATGCCGCGGTGTTCCAGGAACTCGAGGAGGCCGCGGTCGCGCTCGTAGATTCCGCTGACCGTGTAGTGCATATCGAGCTCCGCATCCGCGAGCAACACGAGTCCGCGGCGACGGCGACTGGCAGAGCTTTCGATTTCACTCAGGTTTCCGTGCGGACACGCGCCGCCCGATCCTAGTCTTGCCAGAAGCTTCGCCTCAAAGTCCGGCGAGACGGCATGTTCCAGGCGCTCGGCTTCATCGTGGACCTTCCACCATTCCATGCCGAACATCTCCGACAGCATGCGCTCGATCAGGTGATGGCGCAGAGTCAGCTTGCGCGCGATCGTTCGCCCGGCAGCCGTGAGGCCAACTTCGCCGCTGGCAGCCACGCGCACAAGCCCGTCTTTCTTCAGGCGGCGTAACGCCATCGTCACCGCAGGCGGCGAGACTTTTAATAAATGCGCCAGACGCGCCGAGATAACCGTTTCGCCTTCAGTTTCAGCTTCGAGGATGGACTTGAGGTAGTCCTCCTTGGAGACCGTGATCATTTGTCGGGATTATACGATGGAGAGTTAATCGTGGTTAATGCCGGTGTGGAGCGGACACTCCTGTCCGCTACGTTTGGCTTTGATTTTGATCTTGCTTCTGAGTTTGATATTGCTGTTGGCTTGGCGCAGTCGTTTAAACCCGGAATCAACTGCAAACCCGTCGGACAGGAGTGTCCGACCCACACTAAGCAAATGCAAAAAGGACAGTCCGGAGCCCCCGAGACTGTCCCTCTAAACCCTCCCGGTTAGAAGGGCAACTTGATGACCCTACGGTACTGCGGAGATGTTGCAAAGCGATTGCAGAATGATGAATATCTGATGAATTCGGGAAAGCGGGCGCTGCTATATTAGTCGGTTAGTCCCGGAATCGTTGACATCTGTTTTCTCCGAGTCGAGAGGAATTGATGCCTTCCACTACCTTGCGTAAGACCGAACAATCGCGGCGTCTGCAGCAGCGCGCCGAGAGCATGATTCCTGGGGGCGTGAATTCGCCGGTGCGGGCTTTTCGCTCGGTCGGCGGCGATCCGCCTTTCATCGTGCGAGGCAAAGGATCGCATGTCTGGGATGCCGACGAAAACGAATACATTGACTACATCGGATCGTGGGGACCACTGATTCTCGGACACGCTGAGCCGAACGTGCTCGATGCGATCGTGGCGGCGGCCTGCAATGGCACGAGCTTTGGAGCCTCCACACCGTCGGAAGCGGACCTCGCGGAGCTGGTCCTCAGCGCGTTTCCGAGTATGGAGAAAGTCCGCTTCGTCAGCTCGGGAACAGAAGCAACGATGTCAGCGATCCGGCTCGCGCGTGCGTATACAAAGCGGAAATACATTATCAAGTTCGAAGGCTGCTATCACGGACATGCGGATGCCCTGCTGGTAAAGGCGGGATCGGGCGTGGCCACGCTGGGAATCCCCGGATCGGCGGGCGTTCCCGAAGAGTTCGCGATGTTTACGCTGGCGCTGCCCTTTAATAATTTGTTCGCCGTAGAACAGGCGTTTCAGAGGTACAAGCATCAGATCGCGTGCGTGATCGTCGAGCCGGTCGTTGGCAATATGGGATGCGTACCTGCCGCCGATGATTATCTCGTCGGGCTGCGGTTGATGACGGAAAAGGAGCGCTCTGTACTTATTTTTGATGAGGTCATGACCGGTTTCCGTGTTGCGTTCGGCGGAGCGCAGGAACTCTACAGCATCAAGCCTGATCTGACGACGATGGGCAAGATCATCGGTGGTGGGCTTCCAGTTGGCGGCTATGGAGGATCGGACGAGATTATGAATATGGTCGCACCCGTTGGGCCGATGTATCAGGCGGGGACGCTGTCAGGTAATCCGCTGGCCATGGCAGCCGGATGCGCGATGCTGAAACAGCTGAAGGAGCGTAAGAGCGAGATCTATCCGAAGCTCGACAAAATCAGTGGCGAGCTGGTTGAAGGTGTATTGGCCGCGGCCAGAGAAGTCGGGGTTCCGCTCTGTGCGAATCGTGTGGGATCGATGTTCACCTGGTTCTTCCAGAGGGGCCCGGTGACCGATTGGGATTCGGCCGCGAAGTCGAATACGGAAGCATTCGGGAAATTCTTCCGCGCCATGCTGGATGCTGGCGTCTATTTGCCGCCGTCGCAGTACGAGGCGATGTTCGTTGGCACGACGCACACCGAAGAAGATGTGCAGCGCACGATTGCTGCAGCGAAGCAAGCGTTGGCGGCGGTGAGGGGATAAGTACACCGATGGGTCAAGGACGGTAGTAGAGGTCCTCGATCGCCTTCTGCACACGCGTGCTCACCGCTTCCATATCTCGCATCGTCAAACCCGTGGTCGAAATCGGCTCTCCCACCCGCATCTCCAAGGGCCGGCATTTGATGTGATACGTATTCATGGGCAACAGCTCGTATGTGCCGACCAATGCCACAGGCACAATATCGACCTGCGCTTTAATCGCAAGAAAGAACGCTCCTTGCAGAAACGGCTTGATCTCGCCGTCGGGAGTTCGTCCACCTTCGGGGAAAATAACCAACGGCAAGCCCGCTTTCAGCCCCTTGAGAGCCGCGCGAATGCTACTGATTGAGTGCGACGGGTTTTGCTGATCGATGCAGACCTGTCCCGAGCGTTTCAATTGCCAGCCGACCACCGGATAGGACAGCAGTTCCTTCTTGAACGCAATCCGAAATTGAAACGGCAGGTTTACGTACAGAACGGGGATATCCAGCGCGGACGCATGATTGACCGCGTAGACGTGTGGCTTGGTCGTGTCGATCTTATCGAGCCCCGTTACCTTCACGGGTGAAAAGATCGTTTTCATGATCAGCCACGACCAGGTGCGCGAAAACCAATGCAGTCGCGTTCCGTCGCGATCAAAAACGCCACCCGGCAGAGCAAAGAGCCCCAAGATTATCGTGTAGAGCCAGATGAGCGGATCAAAGAATAGATACGACCTCAGCCGGCTTGGCCAGCCGTATTCTCGGCTCGGAATCGCATGCGGACTCCTTCTCACCGGAACGATTTGTATATCCCGCTCGCCGTTTTCGATTTCTTCACTCTTCGCTTGATCGATGGATGGGTTCACGTCCGACACAATTCCAAATTCTGAAAGTAACAGTTTCGAGCGCTCACACTCGCACGCCCAGTAACTGCATCGCCTCTCCCACTAAATAGATGGATCCTGTCACCACAACGGCGCCCCCGCTCCCTGCCGCAGTACGGGCCGTCTCCAGAGCCGCCTTAACTTCCGCCACCTCTTCGATGTCCGCGCCCGTGCGGCTGGCTGCTTGCACGATTTCTTCGGGCGAGGCGGCTCTCGGATTTTCCGGACGCGTAGCGATCACGCGTTGCGCCAGCGGGAAAAGAATCTCGGTCATCTCCGAGATTGCCTTATCGCGCATCGCTCCGAAAACAAATATCAGCGGACGGTCCTCGTACCGTTCCGAAAGGGCGGAACGCAAAGCCCACGCCCCCGCCGGATTATGCGCTACATCAAATACAATCTCGGGCCAGCCATTCCGGGCGGGAATCACCTGAAACCGCCCCGGCCAATGCGTTTGCCGAATTCCCTGCTGAATCGAATCAGGCGCAATCCCAGCCAGACCTTTTTTGCTCAGCTCTTCGGCAGCCGCAATCGCCAGGGCCACATTTCTTAACTGATGCCGCCCAACCAGCGGCGATTCAACCAGAATCTCCTTACCCATTACCTGCAACGGATACCGGTACAAGGTTCTCTCAGCGTTCCCTGCGGCAGTCTCAGCGATAGAAGGATTTTGCCGTTCAGCCGATACCAGATACGGCGCGCCGGCAGGCGAAACCGGCGGCACATACTGCACCGCGCTCACGCCGACCGCGTCAAGATCAAGGATCGTATTTCCAATGACATCGTTGGCCTCAGGCTGCTGCGGAAGCGTCACCACCACTCCACCCGGTCGGATGATCCCCACCTTCTCCCGTGCAATCTCGCCGACAGTATTTCCCAGGAACTTCTGATGATCGAGCGAAATATCGGCAATCACGCTGACCAGTGGCTCAACCACATTCGTCGCGTCCAGCCGCCCTCCCATGCCGACCTCTAACACTGCAACGTCCACTGCCTGCTCGGCGAAATAGCTGAATGCAATGGCCGTCATCATTTCGAAAAAGCTCGGATGCCAGGGCAACGCGCCGCTCATAACGAGCCGCTCAGCAACACGATCCACATTCCCATGCAGCCGCGCAAAATCGTCGTCGCTGATCTCCACGCCGCTGATCCGAATCCGCTCGTTAATCCGCACCAGGTGAGGGGAGGTGTAGAGCCCAGTCTTCAACCCCGAGGCTCGCAGAATCGAAGCTAATGTAGCGGCTGTCGAGCCCTTGCCATTAGTCCCAGCAATCAGGACGCTGGGAAACGCTCTTTCTGGATGATGAAGGCCCTCCAACAACACCCGCATGTGCGCCAAATCGAACTTCTGCGACGGCGTTTGGGCCAACTCATGCCCAAGCGCAAACATGCTCGCCACTGCGGTTTCGTAAGACATTGGGAATCGGACCTCAGACCCCGGACCTCAGACCTCAATCATCAGATTACCAGTAGAGGTGAGCATCTAGGAGCCGTGGTGCAGACCGAACCTCGCGGAAGTCAATCCGAAGGCCTGAGGCTTGAGTTCTGTGAGCTGAGGTCCGAGATCAAAGGGTTGAGGTCCGCCCTTACGCCGCCATAAAATCCAGCGCCCGCCCGATGTACGGTTTCAACTGTTTTCGCGGCACAACCGCATCCAGCATGCCGTGCTGCAGCAAGAACTCGCTGCGCTGGAACCCAGGCGGCAGCTTCTGCCGGATCGTCTGTTCAATCACCCGCGGCCCCGCAAATCCAATCAGAGCGCCCGGTTCCGCAATATTCAGATCGCCGAGCATGGCAAACGATGCCGTGACCCCGCCGGTCGTAGGATCAGTCAGCAGCGAGATGTAGGGAACTTTGGCTTTATCCAGTTTCGCCAGTGCTGATGAGATTTTCGCCAACTGCATCAGGCTGATTACACCTTCCATCATGCGGGCGCCACCCGAGGCCGAGACAATGATCAGCGGAACCTTGCCATCCGCCGCCCTCTCTACCGCACGGGTTATCGCTTCCCCGACCACAGCTCCCATACTCCCGCCAATGAACGAGTATTCCATCACGCTGGCAATCACCGGTCGGCCCATCAGTTTTCCTTGGGCATTGATCACAGCGTCCTTAAGGCCGGTATCGTGCTGCGCCTGCTTGAGCCGCGATGAGTATGGCTTCAGATCGACAAACTTGAGAGGGTCGGTCGAGGAAATATCCGCGTCGAAAATGCTGTACTGATTGTCATCCAGCAACTGCGCCAGCCGTGTCCGCGCATCGATCCGGAAGTGCTTGTCGCACTTCGGACACACATTGAAATTCTCTTCGAGATCTTTCTTCCAGATAATCTGCCGGCAGTTCTCACACTTCACCCACAACCCCTCGGTGCGTACCTTCTTCTCGCCCGAAGTGTCCAGCTCAGCGGATTCGCGTTTAAACCAAGCCATGAGTTTATTTAATCATTGAGTCATTTAGTCATTTAATCAATGAGGTAAGGATGAACGCCGTACACTTCAATCACAAAATGACTGAATGTTTAAATGACTAAATGTCAGTACTCGATTCCTCTCTGCGCCATCACGCCTTTTTCATAGGCATGTCTCACCTGGCGCATCTCTGTCACAGTATCGGCAAGCTCCACGATCGTCGGGTGCGCATTCCGGCCAGTTAGAATCACGTGCACCATCTCCGGCTTCTTCTTCAGGCTCTCGACCACCTTTGCCGGATCGAGCATTCCGTAGCTGATGGCGTAATTGATTTCATCGAGCACGACCAGATCCCACTCGCCCGACTGGATCGCCTTCTCCGCCTCGGCCCAAGCCTCTTCCACCATCCGGACGTCTTCCGGATCAGGCTTCTCGGCTCCTACTTTCACGAAGCCCCGGCCCATCTGCTTCATGACGAACTTGTCGCCGAAGGCCTGCACCGCGTCGAGTTCGCCGTAGTGCCACGAGCCCTTCAGGAACTGCAGCATTAAGACCCGCATTCCCTGGCCGACAGCTCGCAGAGCCGTTCCCATAGCCGCGGTGGTCTTTCCCTTGCCCGGCCCCGTGTTGACGATGATGAGACCGCGGCGCACATCACCCATGTCTGATCTCGACGTTTGATTCTACTAGATACCCTTCGCTCGAGGGAAAGACCCGAATCTTAAGGGGAACAGCATCCTTCACGGTGTCCACTGGTGGACACCCGATTATCAAATTAGTACACGCGGGATGCGCTCCACCCAATGCCGGTTCCATCCTCTCAATAAGTTAGACGGGCATGTTCGCGGAACCGCGCTTGCTCCAATGCAAATGCAGATTGCGCGCTGTAACAATTCCCATGTCCGCGACGTTATATAAGAAAGGCGAATGTCTCACTCAGAAAGTGGGTCTGAAGTCACGGTGGGATTGTTTCCCGTCGGTGTCATGACTTGGGGTTACTGAAAAGAAACGAATCGTTCGCGTGGAAAGAATTTTCCACGGAACTCATGCATCCAAGGTTGCGTAGCTCGGTCAAGCGGATCTCTGTCCCCTCGCAAACTGCGGAGGTCTCATTGTGATCAACAAGTGTCTACCGTTTCTGTTGGCCATACTCGTTGCCCTGCCGGCGCTGTCTGCCCAGCGCTCGACGGTTCGGCCCCGTACCCTGTTCGACACGGGGGACCAAACCACGATTCGAGAGATCATTGAGATGGAGCGTCAGGCGAAGGAAGCCAGCCTGCGCCGCGACGCCGATTTCTCCCAGAAAACTCTTGCCGAGGACTACGTCGCCATCACCCCTCTGGGTCAGGTGACAACGAAGTCGGACACCGTCTCCGCCCGCAAAAGCGGTCAACTGCGCTATGAAACGATCAACGTGACCGATATGGTCGTCCGGGTTTACGGAGATACCGCGGTCGTTACCGCACGCGCCGAAGTAAAGGGCCATCAGCTCGGAGAAGACTTCAGCGGCCCGTATCGCTACACCAGGGTTTGGGTCCGGCGCACTGGTCACTGGCAAGCCGTAAGCTATCAGGCAACAGTCACGCAATAACAGAACCCTGTGTTCCTCTGTGCCCTCTGTGGTAAAGGTGTAAAAGCCTTTAAGGAGGAACGCGAACCCGTGCGCCGCATTCTCATCGTTATTGCCTTGTTCTGTCCTTTCTTCACCGAAGCCCAAACGCAAGACCACCAGATCTCCAGCGAAAAGCGAACTCTGATCGAGGCTGCAGTCTCCAAATTCATGGCCTCGACCCATGTTCCAGGCGTTTCTGTTGCGGTCGTTGAAAACGGAGAGTATGAGTGGGCGGCGGGCTTTGGGTTGGCCGACGTCGAAAACAACGCTCCTGCCAGCGAGCACACTCTCTACCGCCTCGGATCCATCTCAAAGCCATTGACCGCAGTCGGAGCTTTGCAGCTTTACCAACAGGGAAAGCTCGACCTTGACGCTCCAGTCCAAAAGTATTGCCCCGCATTTCCCGAGAAGTCCAAGCCGATCACCACACGGGAGGTTCTCGGACATCTTGGTGGGATCCGACACTACAAGGCCGAAATTCAGAACGATCTGGAAGGCGGCAATACCAAGCATTTCGACAATCCAATTCAAGCGGGACTCGACTTCTTCAGGAACGACCCGCTGGTGGCCGAACCGGGCACGCACTTCCACTACTCGACCCAGGGCTATACGCTCGTCGGCTGCGTGATGGAGGGCGCTTCGGGCACGAAGTACACCGACTACATGCGGCAGAACGTCGTGCTCCCCGCCGGCATGGAGCACACCCAGCCCGACAACCGCTTCGCGATCATCCCCTACCGTACCCGCTTCTATCAGAAGACCAAAGACGGCGCAGTCGAAAACGCCGATTTTCTCGACTCAAGCTACAAAATTCCCGGCGGGGGATGGATCTCATCCGCCGAGGATATGGCGCGGTTTGAAGTAGCAGTGTTGAACGATAAGCTGATCAAGCGATCGACTCGCGACTTGATGTGGACTCCCCTGAAACCCTCGGACGGTTCAGAAGACACCTATGGTCTGGGCTGGGGACGGAGCGACAAAGACGGAATGCGATTCGTCGGCCACAGCGGCGGCCAGCAAGGTACAAGCACCGATTTTCTGATCGCGCCGGACTCTCGCAGAGGGGTTGTCGTCCTCACCAACATGGAAGACATTGACGCAGGAGACCTGGCAACGGACATCCTGAAAATTCTGGTCAGCCAAAAAAACTAGTCGCAGCGGCGAATGCCCTACGAGAAGGTAGCCGCGAAGCGGCGAAAGAATGCAGCCCACAGCGTAAGCTGTGGTGGTCAAAAAGTGGAAGGCACTAAGCTCCGAAGGGGCGAAAGAGACGGTACGGAGAGAGAGGAACCTCCGCTCAGTGCCCCGAATGATACGGATGACCCTTCAAAATCGTGAACGCCCGGTAAACCTGCTCCAGCAAAACGACCCGCGCTAGTTCGTGTGCCAGGGTCATCTTTCCTAACGAAATGGTGCTCTGCGCCGCCGCTTTTGTCTCGGCCCCGAATCCATCCGCTCCTCCGATCGCAAATACCAGCGGCAATGGATTCCGGTCCTGATAATCGCCCAGGAATTTCGCGAAATGCTCCGATGAAAATTCCTTCCCGCGCGAATCCATCAGCACAAGCGTAGACTTCGTTCCACCCTTCGCGCGGCTACCAAACTTCGAGAGCAAGTCTGCTTCATCACGCAACGCAATTCCCTCAACATCGGCGTAGCGCGAGATTCTTTTTAGATATTCGTCCGTGAGCGAGGAGATCGCGGGCTCTTTCGTCTTCCCGATCCATGCGATCTTGATCTTCAAAGTGCGATTCGAATCCTTCGTCGAAGGTAATTTCGCTTAGTGCACCACTACTTTCTTCCCGAAACCAAAACGATCGAAATTTGAAAGGATACATTCTCTCCATCGGAAAACTTCGAGAGTTCCCGATGAACTTCCGCATGAATCATTGGTGCGCGATCGGCTGGTACGCGGTCCAGCAGTGGACGAAATGCGACTGTGATGGCCCGCTCTCGTTCCCAAAGCTCCTCGACCGGGCCCGGCCACACCCACGGCACTAGTCGCCTCTCTTCCGCCACATCGCGAAATCCAACACTCCGCATGACAGACGAGAGACTGTCCGGTTCTGCAAACCGAAATGGGTTCGGAACCTCCGCCAGTTGATACGGTCCACCAATGGCTCGATGAACGACCCCGAACATGCTTCGAAAATAGGGTTGATCAACACTGCCCCATACGAGAAAGCAGGCTCGCGCCCCCGGCTGCAAAACGCGCTTCAGCTCCCGCAGGGCGCGTTCTACATCGCTGAAAAACATGATCCCAAATCGCGATGTCGCCAGATCAAAGCTGTTATCCGGAAACGGTAGTTCCTGAGCATCAGCGCGCCGGGTCACGACGTTGGTCAATCCATTCGCCTGCGCACGCGACTTGGCAATCTCCAGCAGGTCTGCGCTTAGGTCCGTCGCCGTCACCTGTCCTTGCTCCCCAATACGCCGGGCGAGGGTAATCGCGGGCTCCCCCGTCCCGCTTGCCAGATCGAGAATCTGCATTCCCGGCGTGGGCGCTGCATAGTCAACCAGCGCGTTCGTCGCTGGCTGACCCATCGCGGCAGATTTCTCTTTCCACCGCTCAGAGGCGGACAGGCGAGACTCTGTTCCCCAATTGGCTTGGGACTCAGCCTTCGATGTCATGGAGGTTTCCGGCAATTCCGGGTTCGGCGCGAGGGCTCAGGCCTTCACTTTTTTCTTCTTCTTTTTCGCCGCCGGCTTCGCTGCACTCTTTCGCGCCCTGGGGGCTGCTGCCTTCAGATCGTTCGGCTGCAACCGCGTCGCCGACTTCCACAGCCGTTCCAGATCGTAAAACTTCCGCGCCTTCTCTGAGAAAATGTGGACCACGAAATCGACATAGTCGATCAGGATCCACTCCGCGTTGTTGTAGCCCTCGATACTGTTCGGACGGATACCCACCTTTTTGAGGCGCATTTCGACCTCGTCCGAGATCGCCTGCACCTGCCGCGGATTCGTGCCGCTGCACAGCACAAAGTAGTCGGCAACCGACCCTTTTTCCATTTCCAGGATGCTTAGCTCCTCGGCCTTCTTTTCGAGGCAGGCTTGAATGGCGGCAGAGACTTGCTTCTTCAGTTCACTCTTCTTCATGCAGTCGTGATTTTCCGGTTTACTTCGTCGACTTGTTGGGTAGATCTTGGGCGCTGCTCCGATGCGGACGGCGCCTACTGGCTCGACTTCTGTGCGTCGGCTGCCGCCAGCTTGCGCAATTTAGACATCGTGGCCTGCGAAGGATCCTTCCGGTTACCGTTCTTGTTCCGCCGCTTGGGTTTGGTGACGTAGTGATTTTTCGCCATGTTTCTCCTGTTTTTTTGTTTGGCGGTTCGTGTTGCCGCCCTCGTAGGTTTGAAAGTTGCCGATTTGTTGACCGCAAGGCAACCTAAAACATCATATCTTGGGACGAAGTCTTACGGGTTGGGAGACTCGAACTATTTATAAATGCCCATCTTTTTGATGTAATCCGCCACAGAAGGCTCCAGAAAACGTCCCAGCGGCTTTCCGGCAGCAACCGCCTCGCGGATGGCGGTGGCCGAAGCAGGTTGACGCAGGTCATCCATCAAATGGATGGTGACTCCAGGCAGAACCATATCGCCCGTCGGCTTTTGTTTGTGAAAAGGTCGTGTCACTTCCTCCCGCGGACGCAAGCTCTCCGGCAGAGCGTTCGCCACATCCGCCAGTGAATACCCCGGACGGCCCGCTACTACGAACTCGCATTCGCGAAACAGCGCCTCCGCCTGGTGCCAGTTGGCAATGTCGGCGAAGGCATCAATCCCGATGAGAAGAAAAAGCCGATCCGTTGCCTTGAACGACTGCTTGATCCGGCGCACAGTGTCGATGGTGTAGTTCGGTTTCTCTTGCTTATCCTTCCGATTCGCCCCTGCCTCCTCCGGAGCCTCCAGCAGGGACGGCGAAAACGCCTTTTCATCCGACGTTGCCAGCGCCAGCATCGCGAAACGGTGTACGAACAGCGCGAGTGGCTTTTTCTGCTTATGCGGGGGAATATTGGCGGGGACAAAACAGATTTTGTGGAGCTTGCATCTCTCCATTGCAGCTCTCGCCAGCGCCAGATGCCCCTTATGCACCGGGTCAAACGTTCCGCCGAATAGTCCAATGTTCATAGGTTCTAGTCCCGCTTAGTGTCCAGATTCCGGCGCCAATATGCAAGCGGGCTGGCCGGATGGTCTATCCCGGACGGTGCCACAGGACAGCTTTGTCATGTGTTTGCCCCGTCCAAATAAATGAACTCCTGTAACTATCCTGTTTTACATTTTGGCACTACGATAGGTTACATGCGAGTAACCCTCCCCCTACTTCGCATTGCACCCGCTCGTGCCCCAATCCTACGGTACGGGGTTGCTGTCCTCAGTACAGCCCTGGCTTTAATCCCAACGATTCTTTTGGCGGACGTCGCGGAGAGCCGTCTCGCCCTCTTTAGCGTGGCCGTAATGGTCAGCGCCTGGTACGGCGGCTGGAAGCCCGGGGTTGTGGCCACCGCCTTCGCGCTAACCGTTAGCGCCTACTATTCCCTTGTTGGCGGGCATACGCCCGGCCAGCTCCGCACTACCGTCCTGCGCCTGTCCCTGTTCTTCTTCGTGGCGATGCTGATTTGCTGGCTGAATGCTGCCTTGCGGGCTACGCAGGAGGAACTCCGCCGTTCCGAGGCCAATTTCCGCTCGCTGGTGACCAATGCGCCTTACGGTATCTGCAGTTGCGATTCGAGCGGCAAGATCCTCGACGCTAACCCGGCGTTCGTCGAACTGCTCGGGACGAATTCGGTGGACGAGGTCGTCGGGCAGCACATCTACAGTCTCTATGCCGACAACGAGCAATGGTTCGATCTCGCCGACCATCTCCGATCGTCGTCGCCCTTCTCGGGATTAAACGCGGAATGGAAACGCAAAGACGAGATGACAACGGTGGTTCGTGTCTCCGGACGTTCCGTGACCAATGGGCGCAAAGAAGGAATCGTCTTCGAGATCTTCGCGGAAGACGTAACGGAGCGCCGCGCTCTGGAACAGCAGCTGCGGCAGTCGCAGAAGATGGAAGCCGTGGGACGGCTTGCCGGGGGCATCGCTCACGACTTCAACAACCTGTTGATGGTGATTTCGGGCTATTCCGAGTTCCTGCTCGAGCGTCTGGGTGCCGAGCCTCACCTCCGCGGCCCGGCGCAGGAAATAGCCAGCGCCTCGGAGCGCGCATCCTCATTGACCCGGCAGCTTCTCGCCTTCAGCCGCAAGCAGATGCTCGCTCCACGAATTGTCAGTCTTAACGACATCGCGACCGAGAATCTGAAGATGCTCACTCGCATGATCGGCGAAGACATCGACCTCGTCATGATTCCGGGCGCAGACCTCTGGTCCGTGCGCGCAGATTCTGGACAGATCGAGCAGGTCATCATGAACCTTGCCGTCAATGCGCGCGACGCCATGCCCTCGGGCGGCAAGCTCACGATCGAGACCTCGAACGTCACGCTCGACGAAGAGTACGCGCGCTTCCACGCGCCGTTGCGTCCCGGTGATTACGTGATGTTCTCCATCAGCGACACGGGCGCAGGCATGGACCAGGAAACCCAGTCTCACATCTTCGAACCCTTCTTCACCACCAAGGGACCAAAGGGTACCGGGCTCGGCCTCTCCACGGTCTACGGGATCGTGAAGCAGAGCGGAGGATACATCTGGGTCTACAGCGAAATCGGCAAGGGAACCACATTCAAGATCTACTTGCCTCGTGTCGCCTCCGCAATGGAGAGCGCGGCGCCTGTGGCTGCCCCGCCCAAATTCCAGCGCGTCGAGCCGGGAACTGAGACCATCCTTCTTGTCGAGGACGAAGCCAATCTCCGTTACCTCGCGCGCCAGTACCTTGAGAAGCAGGGATACAAAGTCATTGAAGCCGCAGACGGTGCGGTCGCGATGCAGATCGCGGTCGCGCACGAGGCGGTGATCCACCTTTTGCTGACGGACGTGATCATGCCTGGCATGAACGGCCGCGAACTGGCCCAGCGCATCTCCCAGATTCGCCCGAACGTGAAAATCCTCTACATGTCCGGCTACACGGAAAACGTGATCGGACAAAACGGCACGCTGGACGAAGGCGTTCGCCTGCTCCAGAAGCCCTTCAACCTTCGCGACCTGAAGATGATGGTCCGCGAAGTGCTCGATGCAACTCCAACTCCCCCGGAGGTCGCTATGTCCATGCAGTCCGTCGAACATCAGCCCGCGCTGCGGGCGCGGCAAACGCCGCCAGTACGCGCGCAACGATTCCAGCTTCACTTGCCTTTGCGTTATCGCCGGCTTGGCGAGACGCAGTGGCACGCAGGCACTACAGAGAACATCAGCCGTTCCGGAATGCTCTTCCGCGCCGATGATGTCCTGCAACCGAACTCGCAACTCGAAATCAATCTGGTTTTGCCGACCGAGATCGCCGGCCTTTCCGGCACGGAAGTCGTTTGTCGGGGAGAAGTCGTACGCACGGTCGATCGGCAGGGTGACACCATGAGCCCTGCGCTGGCCGCGCGGATTCTGCAATATCACTTCCAGCACGGGCCATTGCCGCGAGCGTAAAATAGCGCCGGGTTTTGTGGGATATGGGGAAGGCGGCCTGCGGGCCGCCTTTGATTTTGTGTGGAATTTTGTTTCGGAGATTGCGTGAGTTGTTTTTCCCGAAACGGGACCGTCTGCAGAAAGTGGGATACCCCCCCCGTGGTTCTCTGGAATCATCGAGTTAGCGAAAAATCGCAAAATAATCTATGGGGCTCAATCAGTTGCGGGTAAAATCTTGAGCCGCAGAGACTTATCTCGGCTCGGACGCCTTCTGATTTTTATCGGCCACGGCCTTGCCGGCGCGCAGAATGACAGAATGCTCTGCACAGGCGCAAGGTCAGATGTCACATCGGCTTGTGAAAAAGTGGCAAAGGGCACGGTACACGGGGGCTAAAG